>Ga0157378_10000100_pt1 | contig 81042 bp, 73 predicted proteins | sample M65metaG_FD_115309 | JGI IMG/M metagenome (GOLD analysis project Ga0157378, IMG submission 115309) | Miscanthus rhizosphere microbial communities from Kellogg Biological Station, Michigan, USA - M6-5 metaG | ecosystem: Host-associated > Plants > Roots > Rhizosphere > Soil | place: USA: Michigan... | reverse complement strand
GAGGCTCTTGGCCCAGGCGGTGTTGCATGGAACGCTGTCGACTGAAATGCCCAGGACCTGGGCATCATACTCGCGGAAGCGGTCGAGATCCGCTTCGTACGCGGGCATCTGCGCCGTTCAGACTGGCGTCCAGGCGAGCGGATAAAACGCGATGACTACATTTTTCTTGCCCCGAAAATCCGAGAGCTTCACCTTCTTGTCTTTCTCAAGGTGACTCTTTAACTCGAAGTCCGGAGCCATATCTCCAACTTCAGGCATTGATTACAGACTCCTCCTGCAAAATCGAAAATCAATTTTTTTGTATTGCTTATCGGTTTAAAGAGTAACGTGTTTCGGATGAGCATTCAAGCGTGGGGATTGCGGCACAGCCGTATCACTGCTTTGCGGCAAAGCCCGCTACCGTCGGCACCTTGGTGAGAAGTGCCATTCATCAAAACACGCCGCCTACAACCTGCAAATCAACAACTCTCTTTCGTAAATCATTTCTGGCGGAAGACGGTCGTGCAGATCCAGGAACAGCTCTTCGTGTCCAAGCACTTCCTGACGCCACGCTTCGCGATCGAATGCCTGCAGCTCTTCAAATTTCTCTTTTGGAAAATCGAGCCCTTCCCATTCGATATCCTCGTAATGCGGCATCCAGCCAATCGGCGTTTCCTTCCCGAGGGTGCGGCCGTGCGCGCGATCGACAACCCATTTCAGCACGCGCATGTTCTCGCTGAAGCCGGGCCACATGAAATTTCCGTCCTGATCTTTGCGAAACCAGTTCACGTGGAAGATCTTCGGCGTTTCTGAAAGTGAGCGCTGCATTCGAATCCAGTGACGAAAATAATCCCCCATGTGATAACCGCAGAAGGGGAGCATGGCCATTGGATCACGACGAACTTTGCCGATCGCGCCGAACGCCGCAGCCGTCATTTCCGATCCCATCGTCGCGCCGGTGTAAACGCCCGAAGTCCAATTGAACGATTGATAGACGAGCGGCATCGTTGTCGCGCGTCGGCCGCCGAAGATGAGCGCGCTGATTGGAACACCGTTGGGATTCTCCCAATCAGGATCGATCGTTGGGCATTGTGAAGCGGGAGCAGTGAAGCGTGCGTTGGGATGCGCCGCTTTCGCGCCGGTCTCTTTTCCAATCGCGGGGGTCCACTTGTTACCTTGCCAGTCGAGACATTCGGCCGGCGGTTGATCAGTCATGCCTTCCCACCAGACGCCGCCTTCGGGCGTGAGCGCGACGTTGGTAAAAATAGAATTCTTCGCCAGCGTCGCCATCGCGTTCGGGTTTGTCTTGTCTGAAGTTCCGGGCGCGACGCCAAAAAATCCGGCTTCCGGATTGATCGCGCGCAGACATCCATTCGCATCAGGTTTAATCCAGGCGATATCGTCGCCGACCGTGTAGACTTTCCAGCCTTCGAACCCCTCGGGTGGAATTAGCATCGCAAAATTTGTCTTGCCGCACGCGCTGGGAAACGCGGCGGTGACGTAGGTCTTCTCGCCCTGCGGATTTTCGACGCCGACGATCAGCATGTGCTCGGCCATCCAGCCTTCGTCGCGGGCAATGTTCGAGGCGATACGCAACGCAAAACACTTCTTGCCGAGCAAAGCGTTACCGCCGTAGCCCGATCCGAATGACCAAATCTCGCGCGTCTCAGGAAAGTGCACGATGTACTTTTCTTTGTTGCACGGCCACGGCACATCGTTCTCGCCCTTCGGTAGCGGTGCGCCGACCGAGTGCATGCACGGAACAACGCGTTTGTAGTCCTTATCGATCTCCGCGTAGATCGGCATACCAATGCGCGCCATGATGCGCATGTTCACAACAACATAAGGCGAGTCCGTGAGCTGCACGCCGATTTGCGACATCGGCGATCCGACTGGACCCATACTGAACGGCAGCACATACATCGTGCGACCGCGCATCGAGCCGTCGAACAGTTCCTTCAGACGGCGGCGCATCGCAAATGGTTCTTCCCAGTTGTTCGTTGGACCTGCCGCGTCTTTCGAAAGCGAGCAGATGAACGTGCGATCTTCTACGCGGGCAACATCGGATGGGTGCGAACGCGCGTAATAACAGCCCGGCCAAAGCTCTTCATTGAGCTTAATGAAAGTGCCGGCGGCCACCATTTCGGCCTTCAGTTGCTCGTCCTCTTCGACTGAGCCGTCGACCCAATGAATCGCCGCGGGCTTGGTCAGATTGGCCATTTTCTCGACCCAATTGAGCAGGTGAACATTCGTGCTCAAAGGTTTCGCGGCGTCGCGCGTTGCTGTTTTCTGCGTAACAGGAGAACTCATTTCTTGCTCCGATCTGGTGATGAATTGCTGTGGAATAATTAAATCTAAGTGTGACATCAGAGATAGTTAGAAGCAAGTAGCAGCGCCGAATAACTGTGACGCTTATCACCTCAACTACAGGGTCAGAAGCCCGACCGCCAGAGAGGGCAAACGCGGACAGACTCTACCTTGGAAGATGAGTGAACTGGGAAATGGTCCACGCTGACAGTCGGGCTTCTGAGACAATCTGTTCTATGCTCTTGCAGCGAATGATTGCGACGCCGCCACAACACAACTTCACCGCCAAAGAGTGGAGGTTGATTCAGCGTCTGAACACGCAGGCGAAGGTGCAGCGGTGGCTAACTGAAATGCCTTACAACTGGGAACGCCACGGCGGGACGATGCGATCGTTCCGGGAAGTCGTGAAGCGGAACACCGCGCATTGTCTGGAAGCCTGTGTCGCGGCCGCGGTGATCCTCGAGCAGCACGGTTATCTGCCGCTGCTGCTCGATCTCGAATCGATCGATTTACTCGATCACGTCATCTTCGTGTTTCAAAAGAACGGACAGTGGGGATCGATCGCGCGTTCCCGCGACATCGGATTGCATGGGCGCAAACCGATCTTTCGCAGTCTGCGCGATCTAGTTTGGAGTTACTTCGATCCTTACATCGATATGACCGGGCGCCTTAAAGGCTACGGTCTTACAAGTCTGTATGACCTCGACAACTACGACTGGCGATTCAACGCGAAGAACATGCACAAGATCGAGGACCACCTGCGCGCAATCCCGCACAAGAAACTGAAATCATCCGATCGTCGTTACGAGTACTGGCATGAACGTTACCGGAAGTATAAGAAGCGATTTCCCGACCGCTCCCCGAGCTATTATCCCAGCCGCTCGCAATGGATGTTGTGAAAAAGTACCGTCTTCAAAGCTGCGCTTGCAGGCGCGAGGCAATTGCCGGCTTCGATTGCGCGCCGATCAATTGATCGACCAGCTTGCCGTTCTTGAAAATTAGGAGCGTGGGAATGCTGCGAATGCCAAATTGCCCGGCAGTGCGCGGATTCTCGTCGACGTTAAGCTTCGCGATTTTGTAGCGTCCGGCGGATTCGGCGGCTAACTGATCGAGAATCGGCGCGATCATGCGACAGGGTCCACACCACTCTGCCCACGCATCAACCAGGACCGGCCGCGATGAGGATGCTTCGATCACGTCGTGCACGAACGAGGCGTCAGTAACGGCCTGCGGGGTATTGTCAGACGCCTTTGTCGGCAAGGCGGTACCGCATTTTCCACACACCGCCCTCTGCTCGGCAGCAGCCGATTCATTGACGCGGTTCTTTGTCCCGCACTTTGGGCAAGCAACGATCATCACCATGCAGTATCACAGAACCGCGAGCAGTAGCGAGCGGGATAAAAACTGCAGCTTGCAATCCCGGGGTTCCTGACGGAAACCATTTCAATGACAAAACTTCCTTGTTCCGCTCGCTACCGCTCGCGGTTCTGTAACGGTTATGGAAATGTTGCCGGCCGGCCCGCTTCTGATTGATCTGCCGAGGCGTGCTTTCTGAAAAACTCAAGTACGCGTCGCCAGGCATCTTTGGCCGCTTCAGCGTTGTAGACTTCCGGCCGCGTGTCGTTGAAGAACGCATGATCGGCATCGTAACTAACAGTTTCTACCGGCAGGTTGTGTTTTGCCGCGGTCTGTTTCAAGCCGTTTACCTTTTCCTGATTGATCCACGCATCGCGCTTGCCGGCGATGAAAAGCGTGGGCACGCTTAGTTTCTTCAAGACATTCTCTTCCGGAATGTCGCCATAAAACGGCGCGGCCGCTTTCAATTCGGAAATCTCGCAGGCAGCGCGCAAAGCAAACGTCCCACCCATGCAGTATCCGGTGATCACGAATTGATCGAACTTGAACGTTTCGCGCGCGACATCAATCGTTTTGCGGATCGTCTCCATCCCTTCTTCGATGGCGAGTCCGTGCATTAACGCAGACGCTTCTTCCGCGTCTTGCGCCACGCGCCCACGAAACAGATCCGGAGCGACGCAATTATACCCTTCATCAGCGTAGCGGCTCGCGAGGTCGCGAATGTGTTGGTTGATGCCCCACCACTCCTGAATAAGGATTACGGCTGTCTTCGTATCTTGCTCTGGCCGATCGACGTAGGCTGTTGTGGCTCCCTGCGTGGTGTTTAGATTGAGGCTGGAAACGCGCATGCTTTCTCCTTCGAGTAACGAATCGAATTGTCCGGCTCTTTTGAGTGAAGCAATTATATTCAATGCGCTTCTCACAAAGTAATCACCATTCTTTCACGCCGCTTGAGTCTGCTGCTGCCGCTTGCCGAAGGCTTGTGATATAAGTTTGCGGCTTTCAAGAGGTTCACAATATTTCGCTCGCCTAATGCCATGAAAATTCATCTGCTCATTCTCAGCGTGCTTCTGCTGACGTTTTCACCCGCCGAGACGAAAGTCGCGCCTGGCACGCTGATTTTCACTAACGGCAACATCTACACCGGCAGCGATCGCCAGCCAAACGCGCAAGCCATCGCCGTGCGAAACGACCGGATTGTCTATGTCGGCACAGCTGCCGGAGCGAAGCAGTATCAGGGCGCGAACACGCGCGTGATCGATTTGCATGGCGCGACTGTTTTGCCAGGGTTAACCGACGCGCACTATCACTTCATCGGTGTCGGCGCGCGCGAAATGAACCTGAATCTGGAAGGGATCACTAACCTGCAGGATTTTCTGGCGAAGGTGAAGACGCGAGTCGATCAGGCGAAGCCCGATGAATGGGTGACGGGTCGCGGCTGGATTGAGACGTTCTGGACGCCGCCGGTTTTCCCGACACGTTGGGACCTCGACAAAATCGCGCCGCACAATCCGGTGTTCCTCACGCGCGCGGACGGTCACGGCGCAGTTGCCAACAGCGCCGCATTGAAGATTGGCGGCGTGACAAAGGAAACGAAAGATCCATTCGGCGGACAGATCGTTCGCGACAAAGATTCAGGCGAACCAACCGGGATGCTGCTCGACAACGCGCAGGGTTTAGTTTCGCGGCACATTCCGGCGGCCGGTGAAGGGAACACTGAGCAGGCAATGATGCTCGCGGATCAGCGCAGCATCATGCTCGGTTGGACACAGGTGCAGGATCCGGGCGGAAGTTATCGCGACGTTGAGCTGTACAAAAAACTCTACGGTGAAGGAAAGCTGAAGATTCGCATCTACAAGGCTGTGTACGGCCCCGGACCCGAAGCGAACCGTCTGCTCAAAGAGGGTCCCATCATCGAGGCGTTCGACAATCACTTCAACGTGCGTTCCATTAAAGTCGTTTCCGACGGCGCGCTCGGTTCGCGCGGCGCCGCTTTGCTCGAGCCCTACAGCGATGTGCCTGAAATCAAAACAGCCGACGGCCGGATGGAACGAAACGTCGGCTTCCTGCGCGTGAAAGACGAAGACCTGCTGCCGATGCTGAAAGAGGCCTTGCAGAAAGGGATTCAGGTCGAGACGCACGCAATTGGCGACTGGGCAAATCGATTCATTCTCGACGAATACGAGAAGGCGCTCATGGCGGTGCCGCCCGCGCAACGCAAGATTCGCAATCCGCGTTGGCGTGATGAGCACTCGCAAATAATCAATCCGACTGACATTCCGCGGTTTGCAAAACTTGGCATAATTCCTTCCATGCAACCGTCGCATGCGATTGGCGACCTGCACTTTGCGCCGAGCCGTCTCGGACTCGAACGCTTGAAGGGGGCCTACGCCTGGCAGAGTCTGTTGAAAACCGGCGTAATCATTCCCGGCGGCTCCGACGCGCCGGTCGAGCGCGGCGAGCCGATGATCGAATTCTATGCAGCCGTCGCACGCAAAGACATTCGCGGCTTTTCCGGCGAAGGCTGGCATCCGGAAGAGAAAGTCACTCGCGAACAAGCGCTAAAGATGTTTACGATTTGGCCGGCTTATGCGGCATTTGAAGAGAACCTGCGTGGTTCGATCGAGGTCGGGAAGCTTGCCGACCTGACCGTGCTGTCCGCTGACATCATGAAAATTCCCGAGATGGAGATCCTCAAAACACATTGCGTGATGACGGTCATCGGCGGCCAAATCGTGTTTGAATTAAAGTAGGTGTGATCAGGTGTGCCACGGTCAATAGGCGCACGCAAGGCGAACCGCTCTACAAGTGCCGAGTGGTTTTAGTGCAACTTTCGGCTTGCCTGTATCGAAGACTTACAACAGGAATGCAACAGTAGGGGCGCGATCATTTCGCGCCCTTTTAATTTCCTCGGCATTCAACAAGATCGATCATTGATACTGGGATGGCACAACCGTTGCTGACCACTGACACGACTAAAAAAGGCAGAAGGTAGGTAATTCGGGTCAGGCTCTGAGACAAAATAGTTGGTAGGTGCTTTGGGGGAGGCGCTTCCCATCTTGAGCGATGGCGGCTCTTTCGGGGGAACGGAGTTGCCAGGACGGTCGCAGGGCAAAAAAGGCAGGGCTGGCGATAAGCGGCTTGCGAGAGGTTAGGGGGAGCCTCAGCAAGATTATCGACAGCCCGTCAGCCTTTCTATAGGCAAGTCAGAACCACCTGCGGTAGCGGGTGGTTTTTGTTTTTGTCATAAGCCGCGAATGGACGCGGATAGACGCGAATCAGAATAACTACCGAATTTCCGTTTCATTTAATCCGTGTCATCCGCGTTAATCTGCGGCTAAATTCTGCTACACTCGCCGTTCGCTCTTCCATTTACGATTTACCATTTACAATTCACCAGTTTTGTCTGCGCCAAACATTGAAACGATTGTCTCGCTTGCGAAGCGTCGCGGTTTCGTCTATCCATCGTCAGACATTTACGGCGGCTTGGGCAGCGCCTGGGATTACGGCCCGATGGGAGTCGAACTCGCGAACAACGTGCGCCAGGCGTGGTGGCGTTGGATGGTTTACGAGCGCGATGACATGGAAGGGCTGGACTCGTCGATCATTCTGAATCGAAAAGTTTGGAAGTATTCGGGACACGAAGACACCTTCAGCGATCCGTTGGTCGAGTGTAAGAAATGCAACACTAGATTTCGTGAAGACAAATTAATTGAGCCTTACAGATCGTCGTTAGGACCGGGCGTTTGGGTTCTTGATGAACCGGCCGTGCTCGCGAGCGGTAAGATCAAATGTCCAGAGTGCGACGCTAGTGATTGGTCTCCATCACGCCCATTTAATCTCATGTTCCAGACTCACGTCGGCGCGACGGCGGAAGATGATCCGGAATCACTTGTTTATCTTCGTCCGGAAACCGCGCAGGGTATCTTCATAAATTTTCTCAACGTGCTCAACACGAGCCGGCGCAAGCTTCCTTTTGGCGTCGCGCAAATCGGCAAGTCGTTTCGCAACGAAGTCACGCCCGGGAACTTCATCTTTCGGACACGCGAATTCGAACAGATGGAGATGGAATACTTCGTCAAACCTGGCGAAGACGAAGCCGCGCATCAGGAATGGATCGACGCGTGTCTGCAGTGGTACCTGGACATTGGCGTCTCGCGCGAGAACCTGCGTTTGTACGAACAGCCGAAAGAAGAGTTGGCCCACTACGCGAAGCGCACCGTGGATATTCAGTATCGTTTCTTCCCTGAGCGCGAAGAGGAAGAGCGGCAATGGGACGAGTTGATGGGCATCGCCAATCGCACTGACTTCGATTTGAAAACGCATTCAAAGAAGCCTGAGGATGCGGAAGGGAAGCGCATCAATCCTGACTCAACCGAAGACCTCTCGTACTTCGACGAACAAACCAAGCAGCGATTTTATCCTTACGTTATTGAGCCTGCGGCGGGAGTGAACCGCACGATACTCGCGCTCTTGATGGACGCGTACTCTGAACGGACGAATGAAAAAGGCGAGACGCGCGTCATCGTGAGACTGCATCATTCGATGGCGCCGATCAAAGTCGCCGTATTGCCTCTGGCCAAGAACAAACCCGAAATCGTCGGGATGGCTAAAGCCATCAAGCGCTCGCTGCAACCGTTGATGCGCGCCGTCTATGACGACACGGGCGGCATCGGCAAGCTTTACGCGCGGCAGGATGAAATCGGCACGCCTTTCTGCGTCACCGTCGATCACCAATCGCTCGAAGACGAAGCCGTCACTGTGCGCGATCGCGACACATGGGAACAGGAGCGCGTGAAGGTTGCCGATTTACCGACGCACCTGTTGCAAAAGATCACTCCCACCGTTTGATACGCTTCCAAAAGAGAGTATCCTTTCTTCACAGACTTTCCCCGCCATCCTTAACTGAAGGGAGCAGTAGTCATGAGAATCTCGTCGAAACTCGTCCTGAGTGTAGGCATCCTTGCGTTTGTCTCGTGCGCGGCGCTATCAGGCGAAGCCCAGCAACTTGTCGGGCATTCGTCGCGCGCAAGCAGTTTTCCGCTCGCAAGCACATCGCCGCCCCCGAGCACAATCTCGACGCTTTATTCGAACGATCCGATCGCGCATTCGTTATGTTTTGCGGATGGGAAAGAAGGCGGCAGCATCCAAAAAGGCGGCGTCTACAATCGTTGTAGCCACATAGAATTTGATAACTATCGTGCTGGCCATTTGAGCGTCGCAGTAGAAGGCGGTGAGGTCGGGCAGATTGTGGATCTCGGAACGGCGAAGGATATGGCCACGCAGTATGGTTACGGAGAGACGGTCGGCAATGGCCAGGGGTTCGCCTCGATCGAATTTCGTGACGGCAAGCTTTGGATTGCAAAAGAGAGGTACAAACCAGAACGCCAGGAACTGACTCAAGCCGCGGGATTATTCGAACCCGGAGAAAGCACCGCCTCGGCGGAAGCCAGGGCCGGACACATATATGTCGCGCGCATCACGGATCGAAATGATAAGAACTTTCAAATCGTCGTGAAGCTGCTTGTATTGAGCGTTCGGCCGGGCGAGTCGGTCACCTTCCGCTGGGAATTGCTGTAATTCGCGGCGTGTGAAGCGAGCTTCCGCAAAAAAAACAGCGTGAAAGAGATCGCAATTTCCTTTCTGAAAAATGCCGGGTCAGGAAAGCTCGACGAGGCCTACAGGCTCGTCAGCGCGAACTTTCGTCATCACAACGCCTACTTTCCCGGCGACACCGAATCACTGAAAGCCGGCATGGCGGATGCGCACAAACAGTTTCCAAATACGAAAATTGATGTGCAGCGAGCGATCGCTGAAGGCGACCTAGTGGCCGTGCATTCGCGCGTGCAGCATGCGGCGGACAGACCGGCGATCGCAGTCGTTCACATCTTCAGATTTGAAGGCCACAAGATTGCTGAGTTGTGGGACGTCGGCATGGAAGTGCCGCAGGACTCGCCCAACGCGAATGGAGTGTTTTGAGGTAGTTACAGAACCGCGAGCAGTAGCGAGCGGGTAAGGGCTCAATTATCGACGTTCTCATTAATTCATAATCCGCAGCTTGAACCCCTATCCCGCTCGCTACTGCTCGCGGTTCTTGTAACTACTGGCCCGTGATCCTGATCAAGTGGTAATGCTTGGCTCCTTTCCTCAAGACCAACACCTGTCCATCGATAAAATCCGAAACAGAAATTGATTTGCGCGGATCGTCTGCGCGCTCATTGTTCAACGCGACACCGCCGCCCTGCACCAAACGCTTCGCTTCACCCTTCGATGGCGCAAGCCCAGTCAGCACGAGTGCATCACCCAAGGTAAAACCATCACTTTCGATCTGCGACTTCGCGATTTCTGTGGATGGTACATCAGCGAAAATGTCGACGATCTGATCGACACTCAAACCGCTGATCTCTTTGCCGAACAGAACTTCTGAAGCACGCAACGCCTTTTCTAACTCTGTTTCGCCGTGCAGCATCGTCGTGACTTCGCGCGCCAGCCGACGTTGCGCTTCGCGTTCTGCGGGCGCGGATTTCACGCTCTGCTCGAGTGCGTCGATCTCTTCCTTCGACAACCACGTAAAGAATTTCAGATAGGTGATCACGTCGCGATCGTCGGTGTTCAGCCAGAATTGATAGAAGCGGTACGGTGAAGTCAGCTTCGCATCCAGCCACACAGCCCCGGCTTCAGTCTTGCCGAACTTAACGCCGGCCGTTGTGGTGACGAGGGGAAAGACCAAAGCGTGGGCCTTCGCCGCGCGCACGCGCCGAATCAAATCAACACCAGCGAGAATATTGCCCCACTGATCGCTGCCACCCATTTGCAAAGTGCACTGGTAACGGTCGTAGAGCACAAGGTAATCGTAGGCTTGCAGCAGCGGATAACTGAATTCGGTGAACGAAATCCCGTCATCAGACTCGAGGCGGCGACTGATGGCTTCCTTGCCCAGGAGACTGTTAACGGTGAAGTGCTTTCCGACATCGCGCAGGAATTCCATCATCGTAATCGGTGCCAGCCAATCAGCGTTATTCACGATACGTGCGGGATTATCCTGTGCGTTGAAATCAAGAAAGTGGCTCAACTGCTCTTTGATCCCGACCAGATTTTCTTCAACTTGTTCCCGAGTCAGGAGCATCCGCTCTTTTGTCTTACCGCTCGGATCACCAATCAGACCTGTGCCACCACCGGCAATCGCAATCGGCGTGTGACCGAAGCGCTGCAGCCGTGCCAGCCCCATGATGGGCAAAAGCGATCCGACGTGCAGGCTGGGCGCAGACGGATCGAAGCCGATGTAGGCAGTGACCTTTTCTTTCGCAAGCACCTCGCGCAGATCGGGTGTCGCTTCATACAGCATGCCGCGCCATTCAATTTCGTCGTAGAGGTTCGTTGTCATCAGCGGGTGGCATCATATCAATTAATGCAAACGGTCGAAACCGTGTTGTGAACGGATAGCGCGACGAACTGTGATAAGTTCACCGACATGCAACGGATCGTCGTTTCCCCGCGCGGAGCCAAACGAATTCGCAACGGCCATCTTTGGGTCTATCGCAGCGACGTGGTGGCCGCGAACGAAGTCGAGCGGGGCGCGATCGTGGAGGTTGTGGATCAGACTCATAACTTTGTCGGCCAGGCTTTTTACAGCGACACATCTGAAATTGCTCTGCGGTTTCTCACCATGCGAGACGAAGCGATCGATCGCGCCTGGTGGGCCGAGAAATTGAGGGCCTGCGCTGACCGACGTGCTTCGATCGCGCGCGCAACAAATGCCTACCGCTTGGTTTATTCGGAAGGCGACTTGCTGCCTTCGCTGATCGTGGATAAGTACGACGACGTGCTGGTGATGCAGACGCTTTCGCAAGGCAGTGATCGTTTGAAAACTGAAATTGCCGACCTGCTGGTCCAACAGTTTCAGCCACGTGCTGTAATTGAACGTAACGACCAGCGCGTCCGGCAGTACGAAGGTTTGGAGTTGAAGAGTGGTGTAATTTGGAGTGCGCCGGCAGTGCGAAGCGCCGACGGCGCCTTGGATGCCGCCGCGACAATTGAAATCAATCAAGATGGTGTTCGTTTTTTGGTCTCGCCGCTTGGTGGCCAAAAGACTGGAGCCTTTCTCGATCAACGCGAGAACTACCTGGCGGCCGCGCACATCGCGCATGGACGGGCGCTTGATTGCTTCACATTCAACGGCGGCTTTGCGTTACACGTCGCGCGATCGTGCGATGCAGTTGTTGGCATCGACATTTCTGAGGAAGCAATCGCGGGGGCACAACGAAACGCGAAACTCAACGAAGTGTCGAATGTTGAATTCCGCGCCATCAACGTCTTCGATGCGCTGCGGGATTTCGCATCGGCCGATGAGAAGTTCGACACGATTATTCTCGATCCACCGGCGTTCGCGAAAAATCGAGCAGCGGTCAAATCAGCCGTGCGCGGCTACAAAGAGATCAACCTGCGCGCGCTGAAACTACTGAATCAAAACGGTGTGTTGGTTAGCTGCTCGTGTTCTTATCACATGCAGGAGGAAATGTTTCTCGAGATTGTTCGCGACGCAGCGCTCGACGCGCACCGGCGCGTGCAAATAGTCGAAGTGCGCGGACAGTCCAGCGATCATCCGGTGCTGATGGGAGTGCCGGAAACGCACTATTTGAAATGCGTCGTAGCGCGAGTGATTGAATAGTTTCGAATTTTCCCTCTCCCTCTGGGAGAGGGTTAGGGTGAAGGCCTTGTGCGGTTTAAGAAAATTGAATACTGCGCGAGGCTTCGCCTCGCGCAGTGTTGAACGGGGTCGATACGAACTAGTGGCGCTAAAACTTCGTTCCCTCACCCCTCCCTCTCCCAAAGAGAGGGAGAAGACTCCAAATAGCTACGGCTGCATTCCCGGATCGGCTTCCACAATTACCTTCGTCGTGTAGTCCTTTCCGTTCACTGACAACTTCACGGCGTAGGTGCCGGGCTCGAGCAATGGTCCCTGGTTGAAGAGGCCCCCGAAGCCGCCACCACCGCCACCGCCGCCGCCACCACCGCCACCGCCGAAGCCGGCTGGCAGGTTGGCGGGACGCGGAGGTGGATCACCGCGCATGTTCCACTGGAAACGATTGATGCCGACTTCCTTAGTGCCGACGATATTGCGCACGACCTTGCCGGTGTAATCACTGATGGTGATCTTCACATCACCGGAAGGCGCGTCCTTCAAGTAGTAGCTGATTGCCGTTCCTCCCGCTGGATTCACACCACGGAAATTTTTTGCCCCGCCTGTGTAACGGCTGAGACGCGCATCATTCAGCCACTGCGTCGCCGGACGCACGTCGAACAGGAACACGTCTTTATCGAGCACCTTGCTGCGTGAAAGCTGCTGCAAAGGTGTGATGTCGTCAAGGATGTAAATGCCGCGCCCGTGTGTGCCGACAATCAAGTCGTTATCGCGCGGATGAACGAGGATATCGTCGATGCGCAGCATCGGCAGGCCGGACATGAACGGCTTCCATTCATGTCCGGCATCGGACGAAATGAAGAGACCGAAGTCGGTTCCCACATAGAGGAGATCCTTATTCTTCGGATCTTCGCGGATGACATTGACGGGTCCAGTAGGCAGATCACCGACAACCGAACTCCACGTCGCGCCGAAATCGTGCGTAATGTAGAGGTACGGCTTCATATCATCAAACCGATGGCCATCGACGGCGAGATACGCAGTTCCCGCGTCAGTCCGCGAAGGCTCAACGCGGCTGATGTGATACATCTCGCCCGCTTTGTCAGCGAGGATAGGAACGTTCTTCGAGATGTTCGTCCACGTTGAACCACCGTCGCGACTAACTTGAACCGTACCGTCGTCCGTTCCGATCCAGATGACACCAGGAACAGCCGGTGATTCGGCAATGACGACGATGTAACCGAAGCTGGTGTAGCCGTCGTTCTTGGACGCCATCGGCTCAGTGCCTTTGACGCCCATGATCGAAAACTGATTGCGATCGATCTTCTTGGTCAAATCGGCTGAAGCCGTCCATGTGTCACCGCGATCCATCGACTTGAAGAAGCGATCACCTCCAACATAGAGAACGCGCGAGTTGTGTGGCGACATCACCAGCGGAGTATTCCAGTAGAACCGGTATTGCTCGCCCGTAGGTGGTGCCGGCACGACATTCGATTGTGCGAAATTGCCGCCGAAACCGCCGAATCCCTGGGCTTGGGCGAAAGCTGCCAGCGCCGCCTGCGGATCCTGAGCTTCGGGCGAAGCGCCTGGCGAAGGAGATGCCGAAGGATTGGCGCCGCCTCTGCCGCCGCCGCCTCCGCCGCCACGTCGCGGAGTACCCCGCGGCCGAATATTCACAGTGCGACCGGTGCGCAGGTCGAGCCGGGACATGTTTCCGTTCTGCGATTCCGAGTAAATGATGTTGTAGTCAGTTGGATCGACTTGCGAGTAAAATCCGTCACCGCCGCCCGTCCGGAACCAATCGGCGTTCGTGATGCCGGCACCGCCGCCGCCGCCGAAGCCACCACCACCGCTTCGTGTTTGGCTCGGGCCGCACCACGAACCGTTGTCCTGCAATCCGCCGCAAACGTAATAAGGCTTGCGCATGTCAACCGCGATTGCATAGAAGAGCGCCGCGGGAATCGTATTAACGAATTCCCAGGTCGCGCCTTGATCGTAAGTGACATCGAGACCGCCGTCGTTTCCGATCATGATGTGATTTCCGTTTTTCGGGTCGATCCAGATCGCGTGATGATCGCTATGCGCAATTCCTGGTTGCAGCGAAGTGAACTTCTTTCCGCCATCAGTTGACTTACTGAAGTTCAAACCGCCGACGTATACGTTCTCTGGGTTGCTCGGATCGACGCGAATCTGGCTGTAGTACATCGGACGGTTGTTTTCGTTGCTAACGACATGCCACGTCTTGCCTTTGTCGTCAGACCTCCACACTCCGGCTTTTTTCGGATCGATCGGCGTCGGCGTCGGTGAAGCGGCGGGGGATGCGCCGGGGGTTGGCGTCGGCGTGGGACTCGGTCCGCCGCCGGCGATTGTTTCTTCCCCGCCTGTGCCCGTGCTGGCGCCGACTTCTAGCTGCGCGTAAACAACATTCGGATTCGATCGAGAAACGTCCAGCCCGATGCGGCCGAGTAGCCCCTCTGGAAAACCGTTGCCTTGAATCCTGGTCCACGTCTTGCCGGCATCTGTGGTCTTCCAAACTCCTGATCCCGGTCCGCCGCCGTTGAAGCCCCATGACGTTCTGCGACGTTGGTAGGAAGCGGCGTACAGGGTCTTGCTGTCGGTCTGGTCCATCACAAGGTCGGTGAAGCCTGTGTCTTCATCGATGAACTTTACGTTCGTCCAGCTTTTGCCGCCGTCAGTTGTCTTATAAACACCCCGCTCTTTGTTCGGTCCGAACAAATGGCCGATCACCGCGACATAGACGATGTTAGCGTTCTTTGGATCGATGACGATTCGGGCGATCGACTGCGCGTCCGCCAAACCCATCTTAGTGAAGGTCTTGCCCGCGTCGGTCGATTTGTAAATACCGTCGCCAAACGTCGAGCTTTGGCGATTATTCGCTTCGCCAGTCCCTACCCAGACAACGTCCGGATTCGACGGCGCAATAGCAATGTCGCCAATGGATGCAGAGGAATAGCTCTCGAAAATCGGCTGGAAAGTCGTGCCGTTGTTCGTAGTTTTCCATACGCCGCCGGTCGCGAATCCCACGTAGCAAATGTACGAGTTGCTTTCGACGCACGTGATGTCGTCGATGCGGCCCCCCATGCTCGCCGGGCCAATCGAGCGAAACACAAATCGCTTCAGCATCGGATCAGACGACCAGTTGACCGGTGTTGGCGTTGGACTTGCCACTGGCGTGGGGGTCGGAGTCGGCGACTGGTTTTGTGTTCCGGCACTCGCGGCGAAACTCGAACTCTCTGCGTTCACTGCGAACGCGCCGAGCGTGACCACTACGAGTGCGAACGAAACAACTGCGAGAAGCAGGCCGACAAATTTGTGCGATTGACACGGGTGATTCATAGGGGGGGCTTCCTTTCGATAGGTTATGAATAGAAGTGCAGCCAAAGAACCCGGCTGCTTCGAAGTGCGACTTACGAACCGTTAGACGCTGGGCAACTCTGCCCGGTTACAACCGAACGCGCGCAAACATTTAACCGATCAGCCAGGGTTAGTCAAACGAAAGTTGGTGACTGTAAAGTGTCTACTTACACTGTTGTCATCTCCGACTCGACAACGGGGCGAGAAAAGCTTGACGCGTCAGACTCGCGAGATTAGAATCGGCCTCGACTTACGAATTGCCTGGTTCCCCAATGCTGCCGCGCACACAACGTCAGAAAGAAGTCCTCGATTACATCACCCGTTTTCTCGCGAAGCACGGACATCAACCTTCATACGCTCAGATCGCACGACACTTTGGCGTTAGTTCAAAAGCGACGATTGCCAAGCACGTCGCGGCGCTCGAGAAGCGCGGCCTGGTCAAGCGTGAACACAAGCCGGGAATTTTCGAACTTGGTTTGAGCATGGAAGAAGTGCCGGCCGATGCTGTGTGCGAAGTTCGTCTCGTGGGTCGTATCGCTGCGGGCGTTCCGATCGACGCGCTTGAAGATCCGGAAACGATCTGCGTGCCGCGTTTTCTTCTCGGCCGCGTTCGTCCCGAGCGAATCTACGCGTTGCGAGTAAAAGGCGACTCGATGATCGACGAGCACATCTGCGATGGCGACATTGCGCTGATCGAGAGTCGCAACGAAGCGCGCGATGGAGAGATCGTCGTCGCATTGATCGACCAGGCCCGCGCCACTCTGAAAAGAATTTTCCGGCGTGGTGATGAGGTTGAATTACGGCCGTCGAACGCGAGTCTCGAGCCCCTTCGTTTGCATGCCTCGCGCGTAGCCATCCAGGGTGTTTTCCGTAGCTTAATGCGGCCGAGTATCTAACCTGGTAGCCTGGTTAAATTCTCAAAAATCCGGCCAGTTTTTGCGAGATCTTATCGCCGCGGCGTCTTAACCGCCCGCTCAGTATCCTGTTCGTGTTCGAACCGGCAATCCCGCGGCTTTTTGTCTTCGCGCAGTCCGAGAAAAATCGGTTGCCGCATCCGTTCATCCGCCGTCCATTCTGAAAATTTCACTTCAGCCACGAGCTTCGGAGTAAGCCACTGAACCGGTTCGTTTGTTTTCGGTGGGTTGATGAATGGGCTCTTGTTAGTCTTGAGTGGCTGCATCAATTTGTAGATCGACGCCAAGGTCTTTTCGTTGAAGCCTCCGCCGGTGTGCGCCACATAATGAAGATCTCTTCCTTTGTAGAGGCCGCACACCAGCGAGCCAAAATATGAACGCGTGCCACGCGGTTGCGTGTAGCCGCCGACCACAACTTCCGATCGCAAAACTGTTTTTACTTTGAGCCAATCAGACGTTCGCTTCTGGACGTACTTGCTTGCGGCCCGCTTCGCGATCATCCCCTCAAGGCGAAACTTCTCAATCTGGCGAAAGAATTCTTCGCCTTGCGTCTCGACATGATCCGCATATTTCACGAACGATGCGGGCCTAAGAATTCTTTCGAGCAGCGCTTTACGCTCAATCACCGGACAATTCATCAAGTCGAACCCATCGTGATAAAGCAAGTCGAAGACGAAATAGACTAGCTGCGCCTTGCTTGCCTTCGCATAACTACCGCTACGGATTCTCAGTTTGTTTTGCAGCAGCTGAAATCGCGGCATGCCATGTTCGTCGAGCGCGACAATCTCTCCGTCGAGAATTGCTTGCTTCGCCCCGATTTGCTTCGGCACGCTCGTCAGTTCCGGATATTGCGGTGTCATCTCGATCTGATTGCGCGAAACAAAACGAGCGGAGCCGTGATCGACGAAGCAGACCGATCTGAACCCGTCCCACTTGGTTTCGAAGATCCACTCGGGATCCGAAAACGGTTCGTCAACGAGAGTTGCGAGCATCGGATTGATTTGATCCGGCATGCGGCTCTTTCGGGCGCCCGCGCACACACCGGCGATATCGGATTTACTTTTGCGCCTGGCGACCATGAGAAGTGACCTCATGTTAGTGTAAGTGGCGCGATGACCGGCAGCAAACCATTCAAGCCGACGAAGGAGCAACTGATCAAAGCTGCCGGCAAGACCCTGCCTGACGTAATCGCGCCGAATTTGAAAGTGCTGTTCTGTGGAATCAATCCTGGGCTGTACACGGCTGCGGTCGGTCATCACTTCGCGCGCCCCGGCAATAGATTTTGGCCGGCGTTGTACCAGTCAGGATTTACTAAGCGACAGCTTTCACCGTTTGAAGAGCGGGAGTTGTTGAAACCGGGGATAGGAATCAGCAATGTCGTGCCGCGTGCGACGGCGTCAGCGTCGGAATTGACGAAGGAAGACTTCGCTCGGGGCGGGCGTTTGCTCGCTCGCAAAATCAAGAGGTACCGACCGCGAATTGTCGCCATCCTCGGCGTTGGAGCATATCGTCAAGCCTTCGGGCACCCCAAGGCGTTCATAGGCGAGCAGGAGGAACGAATTCATTCCGCTCGGGTGTGGGTGCTGCCAAACCCGAGCGGCTTGAACGCCAATTACCAATTGCCGGAACTTGTGCGGTTATTTCGCGCGTTGCGAGCCGAGGCTACTTCTTAGCTTTCTTGCCCCGCTTCTTCACGCCCCGCTTCTTCTCGCCAGGCATAGCGAAACGTATATACCACTTGTCCCGAGCTGGTCCCACGGGTATATAAAGTTCCTCCTCACCTGGCGAACCTGGTATCTCCCCGTTGTTAAAAAAGAGGCGGACAGGCGCGCTTGTAATTTTCGACAAGGAATACGCACCCTTTGTGTTTGGCGCCGGCGCATTCGGAGAAACACCGTTCGGGTTTTGTGGTGTCTGATTTTCATTGAATTTGACCCAAATAAATGACGAGCCGCCGCCGCCGATCAGGACCGGTGGGTCGCTTCCAATACTCAATTTCGCGCTCCTCTTTTTAGTTGCCATTTTATGAGTTCTCCTTGTGCTTACTGAGTTGAGGTTTGCCTACCGAACGGTCGCGGAACTTTGCTCCAGTTGTTTACGGTAGAACTGAGTGGCCGGGCGCTCCTGATAAGCCTTAAAGACTTCGGCGCCCCATTTTTGTTCCAAAGACGAATAAGCATCGCTGGCCTTCTTGAAATAATTCCGAGCGTTATCATGATCGAGAAGTTTTTCGCTCGCTAGTCCGGCGATTAGCGAAGCCCGCCAATTTCTTTCAGCTAGTTCGCTGTTAGCGAAGAAGTTTTGGGCCTGCTGCGCGGATTCAACTGCACGCTTTGCATCGCCCGCAGCGAGCGCAGCTTCAGCTAACGCGAGTTGCGCGTGAGCCAAAAGAAGAGGATCGCCCAGCGGCGCGCCGGCAGTGACTGCCTCTTCGCACAATGCCTCGCCGGCGCGAGTCTGGCCGGAAAGCGCCTGCGCCAGCCCCTTGAGGTATTTGCCTTGGACGCTTGCGGTCTTGCTTTGCGAGCCACCTAGATCCAGCGCGCGATCAGCACTCGCAATTACCTGGCTAAACTTTCGTTCACTAAGAGCCATCTCTGCGTGAGCAAATTCGATCGCGACCTGCAATGTCTTGTAACTGGCATCATCTTTCTTTGCGATTTCAGAAGCCTCCGCCATATCGCTGTTAGCCTCTTTTTGGTGTCCGAGATTCCAGTGCGCGCCTCCGCGGTTGAGCAAAGCGTAGCCCAGGTTGAGCTGGTTGTTCAGCGATTTCTGAATTTGATAACTCTGCTCAAGGTGCTGCAATGCATCCGCATACTTCTCAAGATCGACGAGCAGATTTCCGATGCTAGTATGGGCCGCCGCAATCTGCGGCTGGTCGCCGGTTTGCTCCGCGAACTTGAGTTGATCTTCGAAAGCGGCCAACGCCGATTGAAAGTCGCCTTTGCGGCCGTACAGTCGCGCGCGAATGTTCATCGCCTGGTTCGTCTCAGTCCGATAGCCGGCGCTTTGATAAAACTTTTGGGCTGGCGCCTCGAAAGTCAGCGCTTTGTCCGCTTCGCCGCGCTGCTCGTACAGACTGGCCAGCGACAATTGCGCGCGCGCCTCATTCAGTCGCGCCCCGAACTTTTGCGCGTAGTCCAGCCCCTGTTGGAAGTCGTGCTCTGCGCTTGCGTAATCGGCCGTGAGAAAATCGACATATCCGAGTTCAATGTAGCCGCGGGCAATCATGGTTTCCATTTGATTCGCTTGCGCCAGTTCCAGAGCCTGCGTCGCAAACTGCTTGGCTTCGCTACCTTTGTTCTGTTTCAACGCGACGCTGCTGAGCTGAAAGAAAATTCGAATCTGTTGATACGGAGCGTTAACTACCTTCGCCATATCGCGCGCTTGCTCTAACTGCGCCCGCGCGTCGTCAGGTTTGCCAACGCTGTCATTCAGCACGACTCCGCGCTGAAGAGCCACTTCGGCCCGGCCTTCAACGTTGCCGAGCGATTGATAACTTTCTTCAGCTTTGTCAAAGGCCAGGTTCGAAGCATCGATATCACGTTTCCGACCATAAAGAATCCCCAGCCTGAGAAACGCAGCTGCCATATGCGGATCGCGCTTAATTGCTTCTGAATAGCTTTCAATAGCTTTGTCTGTCTGGCTGTTTTTTTCGTAAGCTCGGCCCAAATCTACGTGTGCTTCAGCCTTTGTGGGATCAGCTTTGACAATCTCTGAATAGGTGGCGACGGCGGCTGGAAAATTCCTGCGCACGGTCGCAGTCAGCGCATCGAGATATTGATTATCCACTCTTGAGAGCACTGAACGATTAGGTGTCAATTCCGTGGCGCGCAAGATCTCGTCTTTAGCCTTGTCAAAATAGTCCAGTTCCATAAACGCTTCGGCGAGACGCGCATGCGCGAGCGCGAATTGATCGTCGGCACGAGTGGCTAACTCGAGGGCCTTGCTTGCCTGGAAGTACGAGCCCGCGCGAATCGCATTCGCGCCGGTTTCGTAAAGTCGTAGCGCTTCGGCGTTGGGCTGGTGCGGGCGAGGGCGTGCGAAATACCAAATGCCAATGATCAAGGTGACGAGCGCCACGACCGCTAACGCGACATAACCGACCGGCAAGCGCGGTCGCCGAAAGATATCCGAGATCGTGGCCAGCGTACCCGAACCGCGCGGCACGGCCGTGGCCGGAACTAAACGCGTCACGGTCTTGGTGGCATCACTGTCAAGATTGAATTGAATTCGCTCGAGCGCGGCAACTACGTCATCGGCTGTCTGATATCGCGCCTCAGGCTCTTTCGCCAGGCACTTCAGGGTAACGCGATCGAGGTCCTGCGGAACATCACGATTGAGACTGGAGGGTGGCGTTGGATCGTCGCGTAAAACCTTCGCGCAAATATCTGCCGTGCTCTTGCCAAAGAAGGGTGGTTTACCCGCAATGCATTCGTAGAGCAAGCCGCCCAGGGAAAATAGATCGCTGCGCGCATCGATTTGGTTTCCCAAAGCTTGTTCCGGTGATAGATACAAAGGCGTACCGACAATCACGCCTTCGCGCGTGTGCGAAACCAGGAGTGTCTGCTGCTCTGGATCACTGTCTGAGTCGGACAAGAACGCGACCTGTTTGGCTAGTCCGAAATCCAGGACCTTGACGCGCCCTCGCTCGTTGATTGCCACGTTCGTGGGCTTGATATCCCGATGAATTATTCCGTGATGATGCGCTTCAGCCAGGGCTTCCCCAACCTGTTTAATGATCTCGATGCTGCGCCCAACAGTTAGTTTCTCAGTGAGCATTAGCTCGCCGAGTGTCGAGCCTTTGATCAACTCCATAACTATGTAGGGCTCGCCGTCTTCCGTTTCTCCATAGTCATAGATCGTCGCAATGTGCGGGTGCGAGAGCGCGGAAACCGCGCGAGCTTCTCTGAGAAAACGCCCGCGGAACTGTGGATCATGTCCGGTCCGCGAGTGCAGCGTCTTGATTGCTACGCGGCGGCCGAGCAAAGTGTCCTCAGCCAGGTAGACCACGCCCATTCCGCCTTCGCCGAGCTGTTCGAGGATGCGATAGTGAGAGACTGTTCGTCCGATTAGTGATTCGGGCATGCTCACAAAGACGAAATGATCGTGTGTAAAGTCGCCTGAAAAAACGCGGACTGAATAGAACCGCGCGCATTGTCTCTCTAATCTGTTGCCGTTTCAAGACATCTTGCAAAGGCCTCGCCGCGACCTTTGACGCCTACATGGTGATTGCATCGACGAGAGAATGCGTTGGGCTTATGATCAGGAAATTGAAATCAGGGAAAAGTAATTTTGGGGCGAAATCCAACGGATTCTTCGAGCGCAGAACTTTGGGCTAATGCCGGATTAGCGTCAGGGTGACGTGCATTAGCGAGCAGCGCGCACTCTCTCGCGAAGCGGTATCAGATTCAAGAAAAAAAGAATGATGACGGCGACATTGAGGAATGGAGCTCGCGTGAAACCTTGCGAGAGGACATGAGCAGATGATTAGAAAACTGAAATCCGGGAAGTATCGATTGTACTCGCGCAAGAAAGATCCGAAAACAGGGAAGCGACGGAACCTCGGCACGTTCGACTCGCGTGACGCGGCTGAAAAACATGAACGGGCAGTGCAATATTTCAAGCGGCATTGAAGTCGCATCGGCCGTTCGTCCTCTTTGAACACGTTCAGATCTACGCGGCGCTGACTTGCGGTCTGGAATTACACCATTCGTTTCAGTGCCAATGCATTCTTGATCGCGTGACCCTCCGGGTCGTCCCCGTCATTTCGCGATAACCTAGTTCGTAAACTTCGCAAAAAATTTACGGTATCACTGCTATCCTTTTGGCGCTCGTGTGTCTCTATGTCTGTGGAGGGTTTCTTACGGGAAGCGGATAGCGCGCCGATGGCGGACGACAGGTCAGAGCCGCCTGATGAAGTCCTGGTCGTCGCGGCAATAATCGGCGACTTGCAAGCCTTCGATCGGCTCGTACTGCGGTATCGAGCGGCGGTGACGCGCGTGGCTACGAGTATTGTCGGACGCGAAGATGCCGAAGATGTCGCCCAGGATGCGTGGTTGCTGGCGTTCAAAGCGCTGCCGTCAATTGACGAGCCGCGAAAGTTTCCTGCGTGGCTTGCGGCCATTACGCGTCATCGCGCAATGCGGTTCGGTAAGAGTGAGAGTAGGCTGAAAGCACAACGCGTCGCCCTGGATAATGTGCTGATCGAAAAGTTGGAGGGGCTGTCACGGCCTCTTACCGACAGGATTGAAAATCAGGAATTAAGAAAAGCCCTCGATAGTTTGCCGGCGGATTATTCGTTGGCGCTCAAGTTGCGGTTCCTGGATGAGATGCCTTTGAAGCGCATCGCAGCTTTTCTCGGTGCGCCCGTGACGACCGTGAAATGGCGCTTGAAGCAAGGCAAAAAGCTCTTGCGAGAGAAGCTTGGAGACACGACTTTGACAATTAAGCAGCGTAAAGGAAGTAACCGAAATGGAAAATGAAAAGATCAAGTTGGTGAACATACTGCGGCGCATTGCTCGCGCAGCGGGATATGCAGCTTGGGTAAAACAAGACCCAGAGGCTGCCCGCTTCTGTGTTTCGCAGTACAACAAAGTGCTGAGTCGGCTCAGTGAAATTGAACCTAACCTTAAAACGCTGTTCACACCACTGCCGGACAATTCTTCACCGGAAGTCGTGCGCATGGCCGCGCGGGAATTGGCTGCCTATTTTGAAGACGAAGCTCCTGAGCCGCACGTTTTCAAATTCGCCTTTCGCTGCCGGCCGCGGCGTTGGCAGGCACGGGGCCGCTGTGGGCCGATGCCGGTTCGGTGCTACTGAAGCGGGAGGCATTATGGAAAGAGAGCAAGAACTGCTGAAGCTCATCAATGTGCTGCGGCGCACTGCGCGCATGGCTATGCAGTCGGAGTGGACCGGCAGCGGTCAGGACACGGCTGCGTTCTGCGTCGAACAATACAATCGTGTGCTCGCGCGCCTGAAGGAACTCGATCAGGGTGTGGGCGAGCTCTTTGAACCGCTGCCGGCGGGCAGTTCCCTCACCGTCGTGGCGATGGCTTGCCGTCAACTCGCAGCCTATTTCGAAGATGAGGTGGGAACGCAGCGAAGCGCGAGCCGCGCATACGGTTTCAATTTCGATCCAAGCATGTTCAAGGATTTTTGGGACAAGTCGGCGCATGAGTTCGAAGACCTGGGGCAATTCATCCGCGAGTGCATCGATGAATGGGGGCGGGTGCGCAAATGCAAGGATGAGCCGCCGAAAAAAGAAAGTTAATTCTCACTTTTGCTTGCCAGTCATTCGCATGATTAAATAACTCCCACTCGATGGATTTACTTTCTTCGCTCAATCAACAACAACGCGAAGCTGTTACTTCCGGCGATGGACCGCTACTGATTTTGGCGGGCGCCGGTTCTGGCAAGACGCGTGTCATCGCGCATCGCATCGCTTACCTGATCGCCGAACGTGGCGTCTGGCCGCGAAACATTCTCGCGGTTACGTTCACTAACAAGGCCGCGGAAGAAATGCGAAACCGCGTCGGCAAACTTCTCGAAGACTTAGAAATCGGCAGCATGCCGCTGATTTCAACTTTTCACAGTCTTTGCGTACGGATTTTGCGGCGGGACATCGAAGCGCTAAACGCCGGATACACGCGCTCGTTCACGATTTACGATCAAGACGACACGGTGAGGCTGACGCGAAACTGCACGCGCGAGCTCGGGCTTGATGACAAGCAGTTGGCGCCGCGATCGGTTCAAGCAGCGATTAGCGCCGCAAAGAATCGTGGCGATGACGCCGAAGCATTTTCCGCAAAAGCGCAGCATATCGATGAGCGGCGCGCCAGTATCGCCCGCGTGTTTCAACTCTACGAAGAGCGCTTGCACAAGAACAATGCCCTCGATTTTGACGATTTGTTGATCAAAACCGTAAGACTGCTCCGCGACGTGCCTGAAGTGCGCGAGCGTTATAACAACCGGTTTAAGTACTTGTTGGTGGACGAGTATCAAGACACGAACCAATTGCAGTTTGGATTGATTAGGTTGCTGACGGAACAGCAGCAGAACATTTGCGTCGTGGGTGACCCTGACCAGTCGATTTATCGTTGGCGCGGTGCAGACATTGGCAACATCCTCAAGTTCGAAGAACACTTTCCATCCGCGAAGGTCATTCGGCTGGAAGAAAACTATCGCTCGACGCAAAACATCCTGGATCTCGCGAGCGGCGTCATCAAGCACAACGTCGAGCGCAAAGAGAAAGCGCTGTGGACGCAGAATCCCGCCGGCGAAAAGATCCGTTATTACCAGGCGCTGGATGCGGAAATGGAAGCGCGATTCGTCGCCGCGAAGATCGAGGAGCATCGGCGGACCGACGCCGGCATTCGCGCGGCGGTGTTGTATCGCACGAACTCGCAATCCCGTGTGTTTGAAGAATCGATGCGTCGTGCCGGGCTGGCATACAACATCGTCGGCGGCTTCTCGTTTTATGAGCGCATGGAAGTGCGCGACATCATCGCTTATTTGAAATTAGCGATGAATCCGCACGATTCGATTGCGCTGCAACGCGTCATCAACACGCCGCCGCGCGGCATCGGGAAGATGACCCTGGATGAAATCGAAACGCGCGCACGCGAATTCGGCATCTCTTATTGGTCCGCGATTTCCGATCTTATTGAGGACGAACATCAGTTGTCAGCCCGTGCCGCGGCCGCACTCGCCAATTTCCAACGCGTGGTGAATGGGTTAGCCGCCAAGATCCAGCAGGTCACTCCAGGAGCCGAAGCTGATGACAATGAAGACGCGGGTGATAACACAGTTGAATCCGCCTCGCCCGTTTCAGACCTGGTGAAAGCGGCCATTCTCGATACGGGATACGAGAACGCGCTCAAGTCAGAAAACAATGAAGAAGCGGAGGCGCGACTGGAAAACCTGCAGGAGTTGGTCAACGCTGCCGTCGATTACGACGAACAGGGCGCGCAAGGTTTGCTCGATTTCATTGATCATTCTGCTTTGGTAGCAGACACCGACCAGTACAAAGCAGATGTGCCGGTGACGTTGATGACCGCGCATTCGGCCAAAGGTCTGGAGTTTCCGCTCGTATTCATTGTCGGCTTGGAAGATGGCCTGTTTCCGCATTCGCGATCGTTGAGCGACGCTTCGGACATCGAAGAGGAACGCCGGCTCTGTTACGTGGCGATGACGCGTGCCGAACGATTTCTGTACGTGACCCATGCCGTCAAGCGTCGCGTGTACGGCGAGGAACTCGCGTCAGAGCCTTCCCAATTCCTAAATGAGATGCCCCTCGAGTTGATTGACGACCTGTCACACGGTCGATCCTGGTTGTCGTTCGCCCGGGGCTCTTCTGCGGTCCCAGAAGACGGCCACCTGAACGCCCACCGTGAGACGAAAGCCCGCGCAAAGTACGAAGGTAAGACCTACGACAGCGCCCAGTCCATCGCTGACTTCTTCCGCGATCGGTCAGCGAGCGTGGGCGGAACGCGAGTCCCAAGTCCAAAGTCCCAAGTCCAAAGTCCAAGACAGCAGGGTCCTTCGCCTTCCAGAACGCAAGGTGGCGATTGGGTGCCGGGTTCATACGTCCGTCACGCAAAGTATGGAAGGGGCTTGGTTTTGCGTCGCGAAGGGTCAGGCGACCAAATCAAGTTGACCGTCAGTTTTCCCGGTTACGGCCAAAAGAAACTGGTCGAAAAGTACGCGGGCTTGGAAAAAGCATAGGGATCCCCACCAGCCCGCCGACACCATCCGTTTGACCCCCTTCAAGACGCAAGTCCCCGACAAAGATTTTGCAATGAAATCGTACACTCCTAAGGGCCTACTTCGATGGACATGCCCTGATCGGTGTGCTAGCCTCTTCGGCGTCACAACAGCGAACCTAGCAAAAAGGGGTTCGCTTTCTTTTTGAGCTTTAAGGCTTTATCTAGTATTCGTCATCAATTCCCCGGTGGGGTAAATCGACGAACTGGTCTTTTCACAGCAGCGTTTCAGGAACTTTAGCCCTAGCTTCGGCTTTAACGCTTTCAGTCTCCTAAGTCGAAGGATGAGTCATTGACGGCTCGCACGCACGCTACTGAAAAGTTGGCAAAAACTATCGGACAGGAGAACCCGACTTGAAGAAAATATCCACGATCTTGGGAAGCGCGTTAGGTGTGCTTCTCCTCTTTTCAGTAATTTCCTACGCCAAATCCTTAATTCAATCGCAAGGTCAGAAGCCGGCCACGCAGGAAAAGGTCCTTGAGGTTGCCGGTCAAATACCTGAAACAGCACCGGAGACAGCTCCTGCAAAGACTGAGGAACCAGCTCCAGCGAATCCGGTTCAGATTTATTCAGCCACTGCGTACAGTCTGCGCGGCAAGACCGCAAGCGGGCAGTATGTGACGCGGGGCTTGATTGCCGCTGATCCGCGCGTGCTGCCGATTGGCACCCGCGTTCGGCTGGAAGCCGGGCCTTGGACGGGTGAATATCTGGTGGCCGACACTGGCGGCGCAATCAGAGGACGCAAGATCGATATCTGGACGCCGTCGTCGCGTGAGGCGATGCAGTTTGGTCGTCGTGCGGTGAAAGTGACTGTGTTATCGCTTCCAGGCGCGCGCGCAAAATTTGCCAAGGCACAAACCAAGACGGCGCCGAACACCTCGACAACAACAGAAGTTGCGACCGACAAAGAGAAGAAGTAATTCTGAGCGCCTTACTCAACTCAACCAATTTAACAAAACAGTTTCGAATTACAGGCGGGAGCAATCCCGCTTTTCTTTTTTCTCTCGCGAGCAGTTAAGATGCTGCGGTGAATCCGGAAGCGGCGTGCGCAGCAGTTCTGGTTGAAGTTTGGCGTGGACCGATCATCGAATCGCTGCATCGTGGACACCTAATCGCCGTCGACGGCGAAGGAAAAACGATTGCGGAATTAGGCGACGCAGGCACCGTTACCTTCATTCGTTCCTCGGGCAAACCATTTCAAGCGATACCTCTGGTCGCTTCCGGTGCCGCAGATCGATTCGGTCTTAGCGAAAAAGAGATTGCGATTGCCTGTGGCTCGCACAGTGGCGAGCCGATTCACGTTGAGACCGCGCAATCGATTTTGCGAAAGATTGGTCTGGATGCGAAAGCGCTCAAGTGCGGAGTTCACGAACCGTTCAGTGCCGAAGCTGCGCGCGACCTGGTGAAGAACCAACAGCCGCCGAGCGTTCTGCAAAACAATTGTTCAGGAAAACACGCCGGCATGTTGGCGCTGGCGAAACACCTCGGCGCGCCGACCGAGAGTTATGACAGCCCTGAGAACGCGGTGCAGCAGCAAATCCTCAGCGCCGTTTCCGACTTCTCAGACATACCAGAGCACGAGATTCCTATTGGCATTGATGGTTGCGCCGTTCCCGTCTTCGGACTCTCGGTCCGGGCCATGGCGCTGATGTACGCGCGCCTGGTTCGTCCCCCTTCACATTTCGATGCCAGCGTGAAGAATGCTTGCAAGCGCATTTTGCATGCGATGATGGCCTATCCCGAGATGGTTGGCGGCACGAAAGATCGCCTGGACACGGAACTGATCCGCGCCGCGGGCGGCAGATTGATTTCAAAAATTGGTGCGGAAGGTGTTTACACTGTTGGTGTGCTGCCGTGCGATGACTGGCCCACGGGAATCGGCTTCGCTCTGAAAATGGAAGACGGTGACGACAAACGCGCGCGGCCTCCGGCGGTCATCGAAGCGTTGCGACAGCTTCGCGTTTTGCGGGACACCGAAATCAGTTCGCTGGCCTCGTATGCTCCCACGCCGATTACCAATCGTCGCGGCGAGAAAGTCGGAGAAGCGCGCGCGGCATTTTCTCTGAAGTTCAGCAACTAATGGATGCCACATCGAGCGTAAATGAACCCGTTTTGCTGCGCGATTCCGCCGGACGGATCGACTACGACTCTATTCCTGATGTGATTCAGTGGTTTCTCGACTATGACGAACGCGTCGCGATCGTCAAGTATGCGAAAATTGAGGAACTGTTCCAGTGGAAGCAGCAACAGAGCCGGGATGCGGGCGAAGACGTTTTCAACTTCAACCATGCCGAAGATCGGCTCGCCATCGGAATCATTCAATCGCTCGCACGCAATCCCACCGAAGAAGCTTTGCACAGTTGGATTGCGCAGCTTTTGAATGCGCTCGACAGCGCGTCGAAGGCAACAGAAAGCGTCGCTGAGGCGTATATGTTGAAAATCGATAGTGCATCAGTGGTAAACGAGTCGACGAAAATTCCCAGTGCCTCCGCGCGCGAGGATTTCCTGATCAACTGCTGGCTGGAAACATTATGCACGGCTGAAGTGCGCGTGCTTGGCTGGCTGTATCTTGAAATGTACCAGCGACCATTTCATCCAAACAACTTTTAGGACAAACGACCATCGATCCCATCACGTTCAAAATTCTGGTCAGCATCGCCATCGTTGTCATCGCGACGGTGCATGGTTACGGCGCCGCATGGCTCGCGATTTGGATGTTGTTTCATCCTTACGAGCCGCTAAAGCTTTTCGGGATCACAATCTGGCCACAAGGGATGATTCCACGCCATCGCGCGCGCCTGGCACAATCTATCGGCAACGCCGTTGGGAATGAACTCGTGTCGCAAGAAACGGTTTTCAATGCGCTCTTCGACACCGGGTTCTTCAATCGGAAAGTCGAAGGCTTCGTGAATTCGTACACGACTGAATTGCTTTCCACGGTTTATCCATCGCTGATCGAAGCGTTGCCGACCGGTGCCCGTGCGCCCGTGCTCGATACAATCGCGGCGCTGCAATATCGACTCGCCGAACACATCGCGTCAGTTTTGAAGAGCGAACAAACGGCTGAGGCGATCGAAAAGTTTGTCGACCGGCAAGTCGATCGAGTTTTGGAGCAGCGGCTCAATGAAACGATTAGCGAACAAACATTCGAACAGATTCTGCAGTTCACGCAAGGCCGATTTCACGACCTGGTGAACGATGAGACGTTTGAAAACACCGTTAGCCAGTTTGTCAGTGATCGACTGGGTGACTTGGCCGGCACCCACGCGACGCTCGCTGAGATGTTCACGCCCGAGACGGTTGCGCTCGTCAAAGATCGAATCGCGCAGCAGGTGAAACCGATCGCGGATCATTTGGCTGACATCATTACGAGTCCAACGACGCGAAATCAGATTGGCGGCCTGATTAAAAGGGAAGTGGACGATTACTATCGCGACCTTTCGTTCCTTAAAAAGATTTTCATTTCACGCGAGCGCATCTATCACGAAGTCGATGATCTGGTGCATGCAACGATGCCACGTCGCGTCGACGAGTACCTGCGCGGTCCAGCCTTCGCAAATGAAGCCACGAACTTTCTGAACGCGACGGTCGACAACTTCATGTCACGGCCATTGAGTGAACTTGTCGGGCAAGTATCATCGGAGCGCTTCGAAGCAATTCGCCGCGAAGCCGGCGCGCGCTTTGTGGCGATGGCGCGCAGTCCGGAACTCGAAAAATCTGTGGCGAATTATCTGACTGACGCGGTAGAGCGTCTGCGGCCACAAACACTTCGAGAATTACTCGAAACTTTGAATCCCGACTCTGCGCCGCGCGTGAAGAGTTTTCTCACGAAAAGCCTGCTCACAGTGCTGGCGCGTGACGATACCGCGCGGACTATTAACGCGATTCTTAGCACGCAAATCGAACGTTTTCTTGTCGCCCCAATCGGCAAACTTGCGGATCACATGCCTCAAGGCGCCATCGAAAAAGCAAGCGCGGCACTGACGGAAAAAATCACAGCCGCTGCGCGTGAACGCTTGCCGGCGGCGATTGCAGAATTCGACGTTGGTGGTTTGGTGCGAAATAAAGTTTCGGAATACCCGGTTGATAAGTTAGAGCAACTCGTGTTGATGGTCGCCCAGCATCACTTGAAAACGATCGAACTCTTTGGCGCGATCATCGGTTTCTGGATCGGTGTTGGCCAGGCGATCTATTTTTGGTTTACGTATGTGCCGAAATGATGATTTGGAGGGCGCCGGCAGAACGAAGTGACGACAGCGCTTTGGATCGATCGGCACGCATTTCCAAAAAATCCAAAGCGGCGTCGCGCTGCGCTTGCCGCCGCACTCCCAGTTTTTTCAGTTGACAATCATCGCGAGAGATCATAAACATTTGAATTCGTAGGAGGAGTCCCCGAATGACGTACGTCGTTGCTGAACCGTGTGTTGATTGTAAGTACACAGATTGTGCTGCTGTTTGTCCAGTCGAAGCTTTTCACGAATTACCGGATCGTCTTTACATCAACGCCGACACGTGCATCGATTGCGACGCCTGCGTCCCCGAATGCCCCGTGGAAGCCATCTTCGCGGACAATAATGTTCCCGACCAGTACAAGTCACCAACGGATTGGTTGCAGCTTAATATCGACGAAGCTCCGAACTATCCCGTCATCAGCCAAAAGATTCCGGCGTTGCACGGTCCGAATTGCACCGGCCCGGCTGAATAGAATCAAGAATAATTTTTGGATTTTGGATTGATCACCCGAGACGGGTGAAGTGCGCCCGCAAGATTTATGCGCCGAATTCGTCTATCTGGTGAAGCAAGCGCTTGGCATCTTCAGATCCGAATTCTTGCGCCTGGCGCTCGAGCACGACACGCGCAACTTCAGCGTCGATCGGATCGTGAAGTAAAGCAGCCAGCAGGAAAGTTGGCGCTTGCGCCAGCACTTCATGAGCGAGCGCGCGCACCACGACATTGCCTGATCGCGCCAGATCACACAGCTCGCTCGGCGCGAGTCGTTGTGACATTGCATTTGCCAGTTGATCGAGCCGAGCGTACTCGCGCCGTGAGTGCGCGCGTTGAATAAGTTGCGCGAAGACTTCCGCTGATTGAGTCTGTTCCGTCAGCATCTGCGCGCAGGCGTCAGCCAGTTCCAGCGCACGCTTCGAAGGTTCGTCGGCAGCCGGTTCTCTTCGTTCTGCGCGCTCGTCAAGTGCCGCGAGCAACTCGCTCAACTCTCGATCAGTGCGGGGATCGTACGCCCCGCGAGCGGGTGCTGGGGCTGACGGCGACTTCCAAGCGCGTTCCACCAGATTGCGAGTGGCCGGCCGCAAACCGTCCCATGCATTTCTCACGCGCGGTCCAAAGTCTTCCATCATCAGAGGTGCGTCAACTTTCATCAGCAGCGCCAGTTTACCACACGCGCTACAACAAAATCGGCAATGTGTTAAGCTTGCTTGCTCACACAGGCGACTCCATTCATAAGAGGCTAAGAGATGGCTATCAGCGAACAATTGCTCGAGATTCTGGTTTGCCCCGCCGATCATGCGAAGCTGGAGCTAAAGCCGGACGGCAGCGGATTGAAATGTGTGCAGTGCAGACGCGTCTATCCGATTCGCGATGATATTCCGGTCATGCTGATCGACGAAGCAACGATCGAAGATGAACAGCCTGCGGGAAATAATTGAATCATCGCCCAGCGTTCGGCACCTTGCGTCAAAAGCGATAGTCACGAGCAACGAGCCGCAGGCGCTCGGTCCGGCGCGCTGGGATTGGTCGGAAGTGCGCCGCGTGCTCGTGGTGCGACTGCGATCGATTGGCGACACGGTTTTGACAACGCCTTCGCTTTACGCGTTGCGAAGATTTCTTCCGCACGCACAGATCGACATTCTCCTTGAGGATTGGGTTGCGCCAGTGCTGGATGGATCAGATTTGGTGGATCGAGTCGTCACTCTGCCGCGCAACAGCACCGCGGCACGCGCGCGACTTGCGCGGGAGTTGCGCAGCACTCGCTACGACGTCGTTTACAATTTGCATGGCGGAACGACCGCAACTTTTCTGACGCGTGCAACCGGGGCAAAGCATCGTGCCGGTTTTGAAAATTATCAATATGCGCGTTTGCACAATCACATTGCGCCAGCGCCGCTGACGATTTGGCAGAGACCGACGCTGCATTCAGTTGAGCAGCAACTTGCGTTGATTGGGTGGACCGGTGTGCCGGTGACCGATCGGCCGGCGACGCGACTCGCCGTCACGAACTCCGCGTCCATCTCCGTTGCGAAAAAACTTGAAGCTGCACATTTAGATGGCAGTGAATCAATTGCCATGATTCATCCGACCGCAGCGTTCGATACGAAACAGTGGGCCGTTGAAAAGTTTGCGAGGGTCAGTGAAGAGTTACGCCGCCGCGGGCTTGCGCCAGTTATCGTTGTCGCTCCAAACGAGAAAGAGATAGCGCAGACGCTAACCGAAAAATCGTCGGCGAGCTCTGTAACGCTTGCGGATTTGTCTTTGCCGGAAGTGACTGCTTTGGCATCGCGCGCGCGACTGTTCGTGGGGAACGACAGTGGCATCGCCCATATTGCTGCCGCCACGGGCGCGCCTTGCATTGTCATTTTCGGTTCGTCAAATCGAAATCATTGGCGGCCATGGACTACGCAGCCTAACGAGATCGTTTTCGAAGAATTGCCCTGCCAGCCTTGTCACGGATATTTTTGCGCTGAGTTCGACAAGCCGGAATGCATCCAGCGTGTGCCGGTCGAGCGGGTGGTCGCGGCGATTGATCGAATTTTGAATCGAGCGAAAGCTATCATCGAAGAATGACTTCCCCCACCATCAACAAGAAGAGAGCTGAACAGATTCTCGAAGTCGCACGTCAACGTCGCATCGTTGTGCTCGGCGACGTAATGCTGGATGAATTTATTTGGGGAGACGTTTCGCGCATTTCACCGGAAGCGCCCGTGCCGGTCGTCGATGTAAAGCGTGAGTCAACCCACTTGGGCGGCGCGGCGAATGTCCTGGCAAATCTGTTAAGCCTGGGCGCGGACGGCTGTGTCGTAGGAATCATCGGCAATGATTACGCCGCAGACCGCATTCGTCTTTCGCTGAAGGAGAAAAGCTCCAGCCAACGCGACGAATGTTTGATCGCTGCTGAGGGTCGGCCGACCACGATCAAAACTCGTATCGTTGCCCATCATCAGATGGTGGTACGTGCGGATCGGGAACACCGCACGCCGGTAAACGGCGAGATTGAGCAGCGCATCATTTCAGTAGCACTCGCCGCCCTGCAAAACGCCGACGCACTTGTCGTTTCAGATTATGACAAGGGAGTGATTACGCGCCGCATCCTTGAGTCCGTTTTGCCCGAGGCCTACGAGCGAATGCCCGTCTTGATCGATCCCAAGCTGCGCAATTTTGATTGGTATCGCCCGGCAACTCTGGTTACGCCGAATCATCATGAGGCGTTTAGACTGACGGGAGTCGATGATTCTTCAGAGTCGCCGTTACAAACGGCCGCGACCAGAATACGGGAGATCCTGGCATGCGACGCAGTACTCATCACCCGCGGCGATCGCGGCATGGTGCTGTTTGAGCGCGACAATCCACCAGTGGAGGTCAACACCGCCGCGCGCGAAGTCTTTGACGTAACGGGCGCAGGCGATACGGTAATCGCGACCTTGGCGTTGGCGCTGGCAGCGGGCGCGTCGATGACCGAGGCTGCGCTGTTGGCGAACCAGACCGCAGGAATTGTGGTGGGCAAGTTGGGGACTGCGACGGCAACCAAAGACGAGCTTTTAGATTCCATTGATTGACATGACCAAACGAACTGTTTTTCTTCTGCTCTTATCTGTTCTGCTGGCACCTTCTGTGCGCCTGGTTTCGGCGCAGGATGCCCAGCGGCCGCGCACGACGACGACGGCGGCGACTAACTCGAACGCGGCGACGCGAAGTGCGGTTGACGCGCCGCGGTCGCTCGAGGAATTAAGGTCACGGATCGAACAGATCCTGCGACAACCCGCGCTTGATCCAGGGTTCTTTGCAGTGAAAATCGTCTCGCTGGATTCGGGCCTGGACATCTTCGAACAGGAGGCGAACAAGTTCGTCCGGCCGGCGTCGAACATGAAGCTTTACACAGTGGCGACTGCGTTTGATCGGCTCACACCCGACTTTCATTTCATCACGTCCGTCTACGCGAAAGAAAAACCTGAAGAGGGAAAGGTAAAGGGCGATCTCATCATCTACGGTCGTGGAGACCCTTCAATTGCGGCACGGTTCAACGATGGGGACTACTTCAAAGGCATCAATGATCTTGCCGATCGAATTGTCGCCGCCGGTGTGAAACGCGTGAAAGGCGATTTGGTCGGCGACGAAAGTTATTTCAATGGCACAGCGCTGGGCAGCGGTTGGGAGTGGGAAGATCTGACGTGGTCCTATGGCGCGCCGGTCAGCGCGCTGAACATCAACGATAACGCGCTTGATTTAAATGTGAAGCCGGGCGATCGAGTAGGCGCGCCAGTTTTGGTTACGACTGGTCCACCGGCGGCTTCATTCGTCACGATTCTGAATCGCGCGACGACTTCGGCGCGCGGCTCGCGCAGTAACTTGCGGATCTACCGAGGATTGGGCGCGAACACCATCGAGCTTTCCGGCACTTTGCCAATGGGTGACGCGGGATTCGTTGGTGGTCTAGCCATTCAGGATCCCGCACTCGCTTTTGTCACCATGTTGCGCGATGCGCTGGTGAAGCGCGGTGTGAGAGTCGAAGGGCGAGTACGAACGGTGAACTGGCGAACAGGCGGAAGTGCTGTTACGACTTCCGATGGGTCCAGCAGCGCGGCTGCCGCCATAGGGGTCCTTGAAATCGCTAGTCTCCAGTCGCCGCCCTTTAGCGTCGTTGCGGCGCACACGTTGAAGCCGAGTCAAAATCAATACACCGAGCTGATCTTGCGGACACTCGGGAGAACTCAAGCAACTCCGGCGACCGAGGGCGGGCGCACCAGAGATGACGAAGAGGCCGGTTTGGAAGTCGTGAGGACATTTTTACGGCAGGCCGGCATCGGCGACAGCGACGTCGCGTTGAATGATGGTTCAGGTTTGTCGCGCAACGATTTGATTTCGGCAAACACGACGGTTCAGTTGCTGACATTCATGACGAAGCACAAGTACTTTGAGCAATTTCGCGATGCCCTGCCAATCGCCGGCGTTGACGGCACATTACGGACGCGCATGCGCGGTACGCCCGCCGAAGGAAACGTGCGCGCGAAAACCGGCTCACTTAGCTCAGTCGCGTCGTTATCCGGCTATGTGACGACGGCGGCCGGTGAGCATCTCGTTTTCTCGATGATGCTGAACAATTATCCCGACGCATCGGCGTTGCGACGCGATTCGATCGACGCGATTGCGGTGTTACTTGCTTCGTTTTCTGGAAAGACGCAGTGATCGAACTGGAGTGCAAGAAATTGGAGGCCGTAATGTCAGTTGATGCAATCATTGGAAGTTGGCGAGAAGTTCGCGCAGGTCTGATCGATGAAGCATCGCAGATTCCCGACCATAAATTCGATTTTCGGGCCGCCGAAGGAATGCGCTCGGTTGCAGAGCTGCTGCAGCACTTGGTCGAATCCCAAAAGTTTTTAGTCGGTGAGGCTTGCCGCCCCGATACAAACCTGATGCGAAAGTCGTTTGCGGAAAACATCAAGGATTACGCGCCGAATGTCCGCGACGCGACTGACAAGATTGCCATCCTAAAGTTGTTGGAGACGGCGATGGAAGAATGCGAGAGCCAGTTACGCGAGCATGCCGACGAACTGAAGAACCCGATGAAGCGGTTCGATGGCAAAGAGATGAATAAGCTCGCGTTCATGTCGTTCGCCATTGCGCATGAAATGTATCACCGCGGCCAGCTAACGGTCTACGAACGGTTGTTAGGAATTGAACCAATGTTGACGCAAAGATTCCGCAAAGCGTTTGGCGAATCACCTCCGTAAGTTGACGAGCAGCGCGTTACAGAATCGCGAGCGGTAGCGAGCGGGGACAAGGCGGTTCGCTGGATGTGATTTAGACGTCGCGCTTGATCCCGCTCACTACGGTTCGCGGTTCTGTATCGGCGCACTCGAAAATATGCGCTTTACAAAATTCCAGGGCTTCGGCAACGACTACATCGTTTTCGAAGCAGAACGGCTTGCCGGGGTGAGCAATCTCGGCGAATTAGCGCGCCGCATTTGTAATCGCCACTATGGTGCCGGAGCTGACGGCATCGCTGTTGTTTCAAAGGTGCCTGGGTCAGCGGGCGGGTCACAGTCGGACTATCAAGTCCGCATTTTCAATCCAGATGGGAGCGAAGCGGGAATGTCCGGTAACGGCACACGCTGCGCCACGGCGTACCTCTTCTTTCACGGCCTCTGGAAACAAGACGAACTACGCTTGAACACGCGCAATGGCGTGAAAGTTTATCACCTACTCAATCGCCAAAACGGATCTTTTCTGTTTCGATCCGAACTGGGCCAGCCACGCTTTGATTCAGCATCGATTCCGATGACGACTGACCAACCGCTCGAGCGGGTGATAAATTTTCCTCTCGTGGTTGGCGGGCAAACGCTTCAAGTTACGGCATTGCAAATGGGAAACCCCAATTGCTGCATCTTCGTTAACGATTTCGATGAACTTGATTGGCGGCGGCTTGGGCCGTTGATCGAAAATCATCGACAGTTTCCGGAGCGGACAAACGTCATCTTCGTTCGGGTGCGCGACCGGGCAAACATTGAAGAGCGCATCTGGGAACGGGGCGTCGGCGAAACTGAAAGCTCGGGCACTTGTTCGTGTGCCGCGGTCGTCGCTTCCGTAATTAACGGAAAGACGGATCGAGTCGTTGATGTGCACGCGCCGGGCGGCATCATACCGGTTGAATGGCGCGATGACGATGAGGTTGTACTGACAGGTCGTGCTGAAGTGGTTTACAGCGGCGAGTGGTTGGGCATTGATTATGGAAATTAATCTTCCGAACAGTTTTTCGCAGATCCGGGTGCCGTGTGGCACGGCGGCGTGCAGCCGGCTTTACCAGTGATCTTGTTATCTTGCCGAAGAAACGGTTTGCGGTTGTGGTCCTCACGAACTTGGAAGCCGGCGGCCGTTTGGACTTGGGCAGCTTGGTAAAACAAATTAGCGATATTGTGCTTGAATAGCTTACCTTCGAAATCATCTTCCTTCCGCCGACCGTAGACCTGACAGCGATTTACTGGCCATCTATCCATCAGTGACCAAAATCCTGAACTGGTTTAGAATCCAAACCGGTCAGTCCTGATGCCGATTAACATAACTTCCTAACCGAACGGTTTTACAAAGGATTTCTCTTGCCATCCCGAACCTTTCCCTCTCTGGCTCTTCAACTCTTCGGCGCCGCATTGTGTTTTGTCGGACTGCCCAGTTTCGTTGGCTGTGGCGGCAAGGCTGTATCTGAGACCAAAGCCGAGCCGCGCATCGAAAAGCCAAAGCCACCCACCGCCGTGCCGATGTGGTTGGGAAATGGCGAACGCAATTTCTTTGGCACCGGACCATGGAAAGACGGCGACCTAAAGATCATCTGGGAAGTCGAAACCGGATTCATGAGCGGACGTCTGCACAAAGATCCGTGGGGCGGAACGTCCTGGCCGGGGCAGCCTTCGATCAAAGACGATCGCGTTTACTTTCCCTCCGCTGACGGTAATGTTTATTGCCTCGACAAAGACAATGGCGCCGTCATTTGGAAATTCAAAGCCAAAGATAGTTTTAAAGCCACGCCGGTACTGCTCGAAGACAAAATTCTCGCGAGCGGTCTCGATCATCATCTCTACTGCATCAACGCTAAAGACGGATCGCTCATCTGGGATTATGAAACCGGATTCGAAGTCGACGGCTCGACGATTGTCTCCGATGGCCACATCTACTTTGGCGGCGAAGACCACAACTTTTATTGTTTGAATCTCGCCGATGGATCGCTGGTTTACAAAGTCCTCGTGGGTTCTGTGGAAGGCAGCATCACGATGAAGGACGGCCGTGTGTACCTCAGTACTGAAGGCGGCGATCTTTACTGCATCAACCCGGCGGACGGCCGCACAATCTGGAAAGCGCGCATCGGTGCAGACTCAGATTCAACTCCAGCCGTGGGAAACGGTTTTGTCTATACCGCCGCCGAAGATGGCGTGGTGCGTGCTTACAAGGCTGACACCGGCGCGTTGGCGTGGACGTTCGTCACCGATGGCGCGCACTTGTATGCGGGCAGCGAGCAACGCGGGATTTGGGCGAGTCCAATCCTGTCAAACGGAAAGATCTACATCGGCGCGAGCAATCATTACTTGTATTGTTTGACTGCCGACAAAGGTGAAATTGTCTGGAAGTACAAAGCACATGGTCCGATTTGGGGAACGTCACCCGTCGTGGCTGGTCGCGTAGTGTTTGGGGACAAAGCTGGTTGGATCAATGTGCTCGGTGCCGATGACGGCAAGCTGATTTCCGAATTGCGAATTGGCGAGAACATCAACTCGACGCCGGCAATTCTCGACGGACGAATTTACATCGGTGCGTTCAACGGAAAGTTGTTCTGTTTGGGAATGGAGCCGAAGACAGAGGTTAGAGATCAGACGTCAGATGTCACAAAGCAGAAGGCAGACGACAGCAAACAGAAGGCAGAAAGCAAAAGGCAAAAGGCAAAAGGCAGAAGCGATCGTTGATATCTGAGGCCGGCACTCGGTACCCGACACCCAGCACCTGATACCTGGTCTATGCTTTTAATAGTCGACAACACAATCGAAGGCGTCGGCAGCAGCCCACGAGAGATTCGTTCCGCACTCGAACGTATTGAGTCGGGCGTGCGCATCGTCACTGAGCGTTTCGAAAAAATTTCTCCTGAGCACGTCAAGACTTTGAATCCGTCACACATTTTTCTCAGCGGCCAGAGTCATCCATGGGATCGTTACTCGCGCGAAGACCTCGCCGGCGTTTTTCATGTCATTCATCACGCGACGCAACCGATCCTTGGCGTCTGCGGCGGTCAGCAGCAAATCGCTCTCGCGTACGGTGCGCGCGTCGATCTGATTGAACGGATTGCGCCCGGCGAGGGATACGAAGGCGCCCGGCGCGAGCGAGGTTATTGTGCGGTGGATTTAAAAACTGAGGACGGAATCTTTGACAATTTGCCGGCGTCGATAACGGTTTGGGAGTCTCACTGCGACGAAGTGAAAGGACTTCCGGACGAGTTTACTTGCACCGCAACGAATGAAACGTCTGAGATTCAGGCGATGCAGCACACCTCACGACCACTCTTCGGCGTTCAGTTTCATCCCGAACTCTTCGATGAAGAGCATCCGCATGGAAGAATAATTCTGGAAAACTTCTTGAAGCTGTGAACGTGTCAGAAGCCCGCGCGTCCGTGTAGAGTCGGCTACTGCCCGACGTCAGCGGCGGTAGCCCGCTGCTAAACGATTTTGAGGACTACACCCGCACCGGATGATCTTTTGCGTATGAGTATGCGCACCACGCGGAGATGATATGCACAATCCAGCCGAGCGTCCCCGCGGATCCAATCCACGAAATTCCCGTAACGAGTAACCAGATGATTCCAATCACGATGCGACCGTTGTAAATCTGCCCGACTCCCGGAATCAGAAAACTCAGAATGCCTGCGAGCATTGGATCGCGCATGTTTTCGAAGCCTCCGCGCAAAAACATACGTTGGCCTCTGGCGATTTGTTCGCGGTAATTGAGAGGTCTGGCGGGAAAATCTAGCGACCAGTCGCGTTCATCCACCCCGGTCGCTGCGTTTCAAATCGAGCGATGTCGTCCTCATGTTTCAAGGTGAGGCCGATGTCGTCGAGTCCTTCGAGCAGGCAGTATCGTTGAAAGTCGCCGATGTCGAACGAGGCAGAGAAGCCGTGGCTATCCGAGATTAGTTTGTTCTCAAGATCGACTTTCACTTCGTAACCGCCGGATTCAGCGGCGCGATGCATTAACTCAGAGACCTGTTCCTCCGCGAGCGCCACGGGCAGCATGCCGTTCTTCATGCAGTTGTTCGCAAAGATATCGGCAAACGACGGCGCGATGATCGCGCGAAAACCGAAATCGGCCAGCGCCCACGGAGCATGTTCACGCGAAGAGCCGCAGCCGAAATTCTTTCCCGCGATCAAAACTGATGCGCCCCGATAACGTTCGTCGTTCAACGCGAACTCGGGATTCGGAGCGCCGTTCGGCAGGTAACGCCAATCGTAGAAAAGAAATTGACCGAAGCCGGTGCGCTCGATACGTTTCAGAAACTGCTTCGGAATAATCTGATCGGTGTCGATGTTGGCACGATCGAGAACGGCAACTTTACCTGTGTGTCTTCGAAAAGGTTGCATCGCGTTCAGTTTCGAGTTTCGACTTTCGAGTTTCGTGTTCGAATCTTTTTCTTTAACTCGAAACCCTAAACTCGAAACTATCTATAGTCCCACTCTCTCACGTCGACAAAGTGTCCAGCTATCGCCGCCGCGGCCGCCATTGCTGGACTCACTAAGTGCGTCCGACCGCCACGACCCTGCCGGCCTTCAAAGTTACGATTGCTGGTCGAAGCGCAGCGCTCGCCGGGCTCCAGAATGTCCGGGTTCATTCCGAGACACATCGAACAACCCGATTCGCGCCACTCGAAACCGGCAGCAAGGAAGACTTGATCGAGACCCTCGTGCTCGGCCGCCTGTTTTACGGTTTGCGATCCCGGAACGACCATGGCGCGCACCGTTTTGCTGATGTGATGCCCGCTAATCACGCGCGCGGCGGCGCGCAAGTCTTCAATCCGCGAGTTCGTGCACGAGCCGATGAATACACGGTCAACCGCGATGTCGCTGATCTTTGTGCGCGGTTCCAAAGCCATGTAAGCAAGCGCGCGCTCCGCGGCAAGTCGATCGGCTTCACTCGTAGCGTCTGAAGGATCGGGAATGCTGTCTGTAATCGGTGCGACCATTCCCGGATTCGTTCCCCAAGTGACGAATGGCGCTAATTCCGCAGCCTGGACCTCAACCACGCGATCAAACGCGGCGCCATCGTCCGTCGGCAAAGTGCGCCAGTAGCTTTCTGCTTGGTTCCACGCGTCGCTTGCGGGCGCAAACCGGCGGCCTTTTAGATAAGCGAGAGTCGTTTCGTCGGGCGCGATCATGCCTGCGCGTGCGCCGGCTTCGATGCTCATGTTGCAAAGCGTCATGCGGCCTTCCATCGACAGCGCACGAACTGCGTCACCGGCATATTCAATTACATGGCCGGTCGCGCCGTCGGTTCCGATTCGGCCGATGATTCCCAGTGCCAGGTCTTTCGCCGTCACGCCGTCCGCCAACAGACCATTCGTGCGCACCAGCATCGTGCGCGGCTTCGTTTGCGGCAGGCATTGCGTCGCCAGGACGTGCTCAACTTCGCTCGTGCCAATACCGAAAGCGAGCGCGCCAAATGCGCCGTGAGTGCTCGTGTGACTGTCGCCACAAACGATCGTCATCCCTGGCTGCGTCAATCCAAGCTCCGGGCCGATTACGTGGACGATGCCTTGTTCCTTCGAGTTGATGTCGAAAAGTCTCACGCCGAATTGTGCGCAATTCACCCGCAGAGTTTCGATCTGTTTGGACGCGATTTCGTCGGCGATCGGGAGAGCGCGATCCGTGGTCGGTACGTTGTGATCGATAGTCGCGATGGTGAGATCTGGGCGCCGGACACTGCGCCCGGCCGCTCGTACTCCTGCAAACGCCTGCGGCGAAGTGACTTCATGAACAAGGTGCAGATCGATGTAGAGCAGATCCGGTTCGCCTTCAGCGGCGCGCACCACGTGCGCATCCCAGACTTTTTCGAAGAGTGTTCTAGGCATGATAAAGCAGAGGTCAGAGTTTAGAGGCTAGAGACTAGAGCGTAGCATCAAGAAACACAACACATGATACAGCTTCCTAAATTCCGACTCAGCAAAGGACAGTCCTAGCCTCTAGCCTCTAATCTCTAGCCTCTGCCTTCAAACTGCATGATAAGCGCGCCGCATGTCAGCCACACCCGCGACTGCATCCGCGATAAGTGTTCCCATTTCAGCGGTGCCGACAATTCGTCCGCCGGTGCCGCGCGCAATGTCAATCGTGCGAAAGCCGGTGTCGAGCACTTCAGTTATTGCCGCTTCGATGTCGTCCGCTTCTTCTTCGAGATTGCCTGTGTGGCGCAAAAGCATGGCGGCTGAGGCGATCGCTCCCAGAGGATTGGCAATGTCGCGACCGGCAATGTCTGGAGCCGAGCCATGCACCGGCTCGTACAAATCAACCGCGCCGCCGATTGTGGCCGACGCCAACATCCCAAGCGAACCTGTAATCACCGATGCTTCATCCGACAAGATGTCGCCGAACAGGTTCTCAGTCAGCAGCACGTCAAAGCGTCGCGGATTGGTGATTAAATGCATCGCGGCGGCATCGACGTAGAGATGATCAAGTTCTACTCGCGGATACTCTGCGGCTAAGCGCGTCACGGTCTGTCGCCACAATTGGGACGTCTCAAGCACATTGGCTTTGTCGACCGAAGTTACTTTCTGCCGGCGATTGGCCGCGGCGGCAAATGCGACCCGGGCCACGCGTTCAATTTCACCGACCGAATAACGCATCGTGTTGAACGCGACTGAACTACCGTTTTGAGCAGAGACTCCGCGCGGCTCGCCGAAATACAGACCGCCCAGCAACTCGCGAACAATCAGAATATCGACGGTCTCCGCAATCTCTTTTCGCAGCGGGGAAGCGTCGGCAAGCGCGCGATACGAGCTGACTGGGCGCAGATTGGCAAAGCCCCCGAGCGCCTTTCGCAATTGCAGCAGCCCGGCTTCCGGGCGTTTGTCGAATGGCAAATGATCGAATTCCGGCGTGCCGACTGCGCCCAACAGCACCGCATCGGCTGCGAGACAGGCGTCAAGCGTCGATGATGGCAGCGGATGACCTGACGTCTTGATCGCGACGCCGCCCGCCGGCTGTTCTTCGAAGAGAAAAGTGTGGCCGTGAATGTTTGCCACTTCGCGCAAAACACGCACGGCCTGCTCCGTCACTTCCGGCCCAACTCCATCACCCGGAAGGACTACGATCTTTAACTGCATGGTTCCCCTTAAAAACTTGCTGAATCTACGCGGTCGCAACCCAGGCCCACTGGTCGCGTTCGGCTCCGATTACTGTTTCAGTCCCCGCGCCCGCTTCAATCAATGAAATCAGATCCTGATCGTAAATCCGTTTCTTGCGATCCGCCAATTCGGTAAAGCGATGGTAAACCTGATTCAATTCCGTCGGTGCAAGTGAATAGCCGAGCTCTTCGTATCTCAATCCGAGCGCATGACGACCGGAGTGTTTGCCCAGAACCAGCACGTTCGCTGGCACGCCGACAGAATCGGGGGTCATGATCTCGTAACACAGAGGATTGCTGATCATACCGTGTTGATGGATTCCGGCTTCATGTGCAAACGCGTTGCGGCCCACAATCGCTTTATTGGGCTGCACGCCGAAACCGATGATTTGCGATAACAGTTGGCTAGCCGGATACAACTCCTGCGTGTCGATTCCCGTATCGAACGGCAAACGATCGGCGCGCACGCGCATAGCCATAACGACTTCTTCCAACGAAGCGTTACCGGCGCGTTCGCCGATTCCATTTATTGTGCATTCGATCTGCCGCGCACCGGCGTCGACCGCCGCGAGACTATTCGCTACCGCCAGTCCGAGGTCGTTGTGACAGTGCACGCTGATCGTGATGTCGTTGCGATCGCCGACAACGCGTTCGCGCACAGTCCGAATCAGTTGGGTGAACTCATTGGGGAGAGTATAACCAACAGTATCGGGCACGTTCAGAATCGTCGCACCCTCTTCGACAGCGACGTTAAAGATGTCGCACAGGTAATTAACGTCGCTACGGGTCGCGTCTTCGGCTGAGAACTCGACTTCGGCGGCGTAACTGCGCGCCCGCCGGACCGCATCGCGCGTCATTTCCAAAACTTCGTTGCGCGTCTTTTTCAGTTTGTAGTCAAGATGAATGTCAGAGGTCGCAACGAACGTGTGAATCCGCGGATGTGCCGCGTCGCGCAACGCTTCGGCAGCGCGTTCGACATCCGGCGCGGAAGTCCGGCACAACGCGGTCACCGTCACTTCGCGACAGTTTTTCGCGACGGCCTGCACCGCCGCAAAATCACCATCCGAGGCGATCGGGAAGCCAGCCTCGATGATGTCGACGCCGAGCTCTTCCAGCTTGCGCGACAGCCTCAATTTCTCGCCGAGATTCATGGAGCACCCGGGGGACTGCTCGCCATCGCGCAAAGTGGTGTCGAAGATTCTCACTCGTTCAGTCATCGTGGCCTCCGGATTTGCCTGCAAAAGTCCGCAAATCCTAGGCGCTCCAGCTCCCAAAGTCAAAGTTATAATTTTGATGAAATCATAACAACATGTGATATCATCACGCAAAGCGCAGCTGCTGATAAGTTCAACAGGGAGCCAGCCGATGGATATCAGCCAATTAGAAGTGTTTTTGAGCGTGGCGCAGGAGAAGAGCTTTTCGCGCGCGGCCGAGTCGTTGCACCGTACCCAGCCCGCCGTGAGCCAGGCTGTGCGCCGTCTGGAGGGCGAATTAGGCGAGCCGCTGTTCGATCGATCGTCGAAGGACGGGACTCTGACGGCGGCCGGCAAGGTGCTGTTCGACTTTGCCCAGCAGATGATGAACCTGCGGCAGCACGCTCACAGCGCGATTCGTGAACTGCGTGATCTGCATCGCGGGAAACTCACGCTCAGCGCGAATGAATATACAGTGATGGGACTACTGCCGCTGATTCCGACGTTTCGCGCGCGTCATCCGCACATCAAGATTGAAGTGAAGCGCAGTCTCGCCAGCCGCATTCCGTCAGAGATTCTTGGACGTGATGCGGAGATTGGCGTCGTTACCTTTAAGCCGAACGACGCATCGATTAGTTCAATTCCGGTCATCAGTGACGAGCTGGCGCTGATCGTTGCTCCGGAACATCCGCTGGCGACGCGCGGAACTGTTTCAGTAAAGGAATTGGGCGCCGAAACTTTCATCGCGCACAACGTGCCTTCGCCTTATCGCGAACGCGTGATCAAGACTTTCGAAAAGCACCGCACTCCATTGAACATCTCGATGGAGATGCCCACGCTGGAAGCAATCAAACGAATGGTTGAGGATCGGATGGGCGTAGCTCTGGTGCCTCGGCTGACGGCGCAGACGGAAATCGAGCGAGGACTACTGGTTGGATTGACGGTGAAAGAGATGCGGCTCGAGCGAAAGCTGCATCTGATTTATCGCAAGGGCGCATCGTTGTCGCACGCGGCGAAGGCGTTTCTACGCGTGGCGCGTGACGCCGCCGGACGCAAGCGAGCCGCGTCTACAGCAGCTTAACGTCGATTATTTCTGCTCCGAATGCGCGTTGTACCTGTTGGACGGCCGGGTCGGCCGCGGCCGCATGTTTGGCTTTCTGTCTTTGTTGTGGGTCGTTGGCGGCCAATGGCTCTGAACCCACCGCCTCATCGTCCGTTTTGATGACAAAACGGATTCCAATTTCTCGGCCGCAAACTTCGGCGCAAGCTTCGCGCAGTGCTTTTGAATTGTCTGAGCGTGAAAGCGTGTCGCGGTAATGCTTTGCTTCAGGAAGGAATTCGACGACGAACTCGTCACCTTCGAGTTCAGCCCGTGATGCCCCCTCGAGCGCCGCGATCATGAGCTTCCGCCGTTTTTGTTCCAGCTTCGCTTTTACCTGACTACAGAAAAAATCGTCAGCTCCGGCCCGTATTACAGCCGATTCGCTTGGTGCAGAACCTGCACTCGCTGCGCTTTTTGTCGACGTCGAGCTACGTGTGGACTGCGTCGGCGGCGAGGATGCAGGTGTCGTGTGCGGACTCGGATTGTCCGCCGGCGGCTTCCCAGTTCGCAGCGCTGTCTCAAGCGCGGCAATTCGTTGCACGAGCTCATTTAAGGACGCGAGCCGCCGCATCTCCATAAGTTTTACCAGCGCGACTTCAACCTGATAGCGCGGGTTGGCAGCTTCCTTCAGCGTCGTTTCTGTCTCTGCAAGGGAATGAAAGAAGCGGACCAGATCCGATTCTGAGAATTGATCGGCTTGTTGTTCTAGCGTAGCGCTACTACCGGACGCCGAGTCGAGAATTTTTGCATCCCCCGAAACTTTCACGACCAGCAAATCACGCACATGCGCCATCATGTCGCGGAGGAAATTGCGCAGATTGTGGCCGCGCATCACCACGTCATCGATGATGGCGAGCGCTTCCGCCGGATTGTTTTCGGCGATGCCTTTCATGACGCGCGCCAGCACGTCGGCGCCTGCCAGACCCAAAGCTTTCTCGACGTCTTCAGTTTTGATTTTGTTGCCGGCGAAACTGATGACCTGATCGAAAGCCGATTGCGCATCGCGCATCGAGCCGTCACCGGCGCGTGCGATTTCGCGAATGGCATCATCTGCAATCGAAACCTTTTCCGCGTCGGCAATCAAACGCAACCGTTCAGCGATTTTCGCGGTCGCGATCGTGCGAAATTCGAAGAGCTGACAACGAGAAGAGATCGTTTCCGGCACCTTGTGCGCATCGGTCGTCGCCATGATGAAGACGACGCGTGGCGGTGGTTCTTCAATCGTTTTCAGCAGCGCATTGAACGCCGGACCGGAGAGCATGTGCACTTCGTCAATGATGAAGACCTTGTAGCGATCGCGCGCCGGCGCGATGGCGACACTGCCAATGATCACTTCGCGCACATTGTCGACGCCCGTGTTTGAGGCGGCGTCGATTTCCAGCACGTCCATCGACCGGCCTTCGGCGATTTCGCGGCATGATGCGCAAGCTTTGTCGTCAATCGGGGCACAGGGGTGCGCCGTCGGCGCTTGCGCTTTGTGACAGTTCAGGCCGCGGGCGACTAAACGCGCGGTGGTCGTCTTCCCGACGCCCCGCGCGCCGGAAAAAAGGTAGGCGTGATGCAGCCGATCATTCTCCAGCGAATTCTGGAGCGTGCGCGTCAGCACTTCCTGACCCGTTACATCTTCAAATTTTTGTGGACGCCACTTACGGGCGATGACCTGGTAAGACATAAGAAAGTGATGAGTGATGCGTTATGAGTGATGAGTAATTCGTGTGACACGCGAACTCATCACTCATTACTCATAACTCATCACTTGAGAAAGAGTCAGACTCCGGACTTACCCGCAACACACGCGGCTCTGGCTACCGTTGCTCCGTTCCCGGCCTGGCGGGGTTCACCGAACCTACGTTGTGCGGAGCCCGAAGTCTGATAAGCGCATTTTAGATTGCCGATTGCCGATTGTCGATTCGCGACCGATTCCACCTGCGCGCAGAACATTCACACCGCGGTTTTTCGATGCGCCATTATCCGCAGCAGCCCGTTGATGGCGAGATGCAAAAGAATGTAGACGACGATCGCAATCAGCAAGGGCAACATCAGTGTGTGACCGGTGTCCGTGCTGGGACTAGCGACAATCCCTTTGAAGGGCGCGTAGAAAGGATTCGTGACGGCGACGATGAAGCGGACAAATCCGGCGCCGCTGCGCGCAGCCAACAGCGCAAGCAAAAAGCGTAATCCCAGCAGCGCGTAGATGACGTAAAAAATGTAATCCACGACTTGTGACACTCGCGCCGCGCCGCGCGCGCGTTCGACTTCGTGTTCAGTCTGGACAACTTCAGTGACTGCTTTTGCGCGGAAGTCGTCTGCAACTTGATCAACTTGAGCTGCTTCCGCCCGCGTGGGCGCAGCGCGTTCGGCGATCTCCGCATGCACTTCACCTTCGACCTGCGACTTTACCAGCTCGTGCTGGTTCGCACGACGCGCCTCTTCGGCGGCCAACTTATCGTCTTTCAATTTGGGTTCCCCCTTACGTGCCGTTGAAGCCGGTGCGCATACGACGAATGTTCGCTCCGGGATATTTGCCGGTGGTTTTCACCGTCTCGAGCATCTTCTTCGCTTCCGCCAGCGTCTTGCCGGCATACACGGCCATTAGTCTGTGTGTCTCGCTAAAGTATCGTGGGCCTCGGGAGGTGACATCGGCATAGAAAAGGTTTTCGGGATCAGTACAGCGGGAACTGAACACCTTGTTTTCGGGGAATAGCTCCTGAGCGGCCAGTCTATCCGATTCAGAAATGAACACCTTACAATTGTCGTCTTTCACCGCCATGCTTTTAAGGATGACAGCATAGAACGGCACGGTATCGACAATCACCATGTCTTTACCGACTTGAAATGGCAAGTCGTTGGTTTGAAAAGTCACACTCGTCTTGCAGGAGACTTTTGGATTGCCGCAAATTTGGCCGCCATGTTTTACCGGTCGATGTGTTTGGGCGTCGGCAGTGGCAACTGTCAGTACGGTCGCTGCGACAATTGATCCGAATGCAAACGCTGATTTCATTTTCAGTTTCTCGCCAAGAAAGAGATCAGATTTGACTAACCTCTGATCACGAACCCCCAACCTCTGCATTTAATGGCGGAAAGGGTGGGATTCGAACCCACGGTGCGTTGCCGCACACAGCATTTCCAGTGCTGCCAGTTAAGCCACTCCTGCACCTTTCCGCGAATCAAGGGAAAGTAAAAGGCAAAATTTTCTGGTCACCGTTTTTGCCTTTTACCTTTTTACTTTTGCCTTTGCAAGGATGGCGGAGAGGGTGGGATTCGAACCCACGGTGGCCGTAAAGCCACTCCGGTTTTCGAGACCGGTGCACTAATCCACTATGCGACCTCTCCGCGGTCAAGGCAAAAGGAAAGAGTCAAAAGGAAAAACTCGCAAGGTTTCTCTTTGCCCTTTACTCTTGCCTTTTGCCTTTGAAAAAATCCTGCATCAGCGCTCTACATTCAGTTTCGAGAACTCCGCTGATCACTTCAACTCGGTGATTCAACTGACTCGCATCACAGATGTGAAAGTGAGAATCCACGGCGCCTGCTTTCTCATCTCGAGCGCCGTAAACCAGTGTCGGCACACGCGCCTGAATCAGGGCGCCCGCGCACATCGCGCACGGTTCAATCGTCGAGTACATCACCGAGTTCGCCAGGCGGTAATTCCCGAAATTCTGCGCGGCTTCACGCAACGCAACGATCTCCGCGTGCGCGGTCGGATCACAGTCAGTGCGCGTGCGATTTCCCGCGACTGCGAGCGCGACGCCATCCGCCACGACGCACACGCCGACGGGCACTTCACCGGTGCTTTCGGCTTCGCGGGCAGCCCGAATTGCTTCGCCCATCCAACGCTCGTGCGCCAGTTGCGATTCTGCGATTACTTCATCTGCGACGGCTGAAAACATCACTGAAACAGCAAAACGCAACTATACCTATTTCATGTTATTATCTCCAAGGCTGCCGCGGATTGTCCTTCCCCCCGCAAGTCAGGCTGAGATGCCAACGACGACCGAACCAACCCAACGAAATACCGGCCCGCGCACAGACAGCATTCACGATTCACAGATCACTACACGTTTGCCATCGCGTAGTGTGGCGCGCGACCCGTCGCTGACTGTGTCTGGTGAGCGCCCTGCGTCAAGATTGCGCGCAGTTTCGGCAGACTCGCCTCACGAAACTGTCACTGCGGATCGACAGAGAACATCACCAGTCGACGCTGCTCGCCGCATGTCGTCAGCAGAGTTGACGACCGCAATGGTCCACTTTTACCGCGGTGAAGTGCAGCGGTCGAACACATGGCGCAATCGGCTGGATACGACGACGAATTGGGCGGTGCTGAGCGCCGGCGCCATGTTGTCATTCGCGTTTAGCTCACCGGGCAGTCCGCATTTTGTGATCCCAATCGATTCGATTCTCGTCGCTGTGTTTCTGCTGATGGAAGCACGTCGTTATCGCTACTACGAAATTTGGGCGAGCCGCGTACGCGTGATCGAGATGGGTTACTACGCGCCCATGCTCGCGCCCGACGACGTTCCGCGGGACAAAGAGTGGGCTTCGCATTTGGCGTCAGATCTGCTGACGCCCCATTTCACAATCAGTGTGTGGGAAGCAATCGGCCGACGTTTGCGACGCAACTATGTTTGGATATTCGCGTTGTTGGCGCTGAGTTGGAACTTGAAGGTGTATTTGTATCCTAACCCTGCGCCTAACTTTGAGGAGTTTCTTAACCGCGCCACCGTCGGGCTCGTGCCGGGGTGGATCGTTTTCATCGTTGGATTCTTATTCAACGCGGCGCTGTTCATTATGGCGGTAGGCACTTTGAAACTGCGAGAGGCAACGGGCGAGGTGTTGCCCCGGCACGAGTTTTCACTCCATCCGCTGGCGCGGGTCTCCAGTTGGACGCGTGCAGCATCGTCGGTACCGAAGGCGACCGTTCGTCGCGCCAAACGCGCTCGTCAACGCCTGCGCGGCACGACGGGTGATCTGAAGAAGATTGATGTGACACAGACGCCGGACCGTCGCATTCACACGACCGAACTGCCGGATAGACGAGGGGGCAGAAGCCAGCACTCAGGGGCGAGAAGAACGCGCGAATTCACCGACGCTTGAGCGAAGAAAGCAGTAGGCAGTAAGCAGAATGCAGTAGGCAGCGACGCAATAGTTTGAGTTTTTCTGCCTTCTGTTCGCTGCTTTTTGCCTACTGTTTTCAATGGAAGTTAACGGACAAAGACTGTCGCTTGCGGAAGTATCGGCAGTGGCGCGCGGCGTGGAACGCGTGGCGCTCGCCGAAGCTGCACGCGGGCGCGTTGAAGCATCCCGGCGTGTGATTGAGCAGATCATCGCGGAAAACCGCACCGTCTATGGCGTCAACACCGGATTCGGAAAACTCTCAGATGTGCGAATCGCTCCATCACAAATTCGCGAGCTGCAACTAAATCTGGTGCGAAGTCACTCCTGCGGCCTCGGCGATCCACTATCGATTGAAGAGGCACGCGCGATGGTTCTGTTGCGCGCGAATGTTCTGGCGCTCGGTTACAGCGGTTGTCGCCCAATCGTTGTCGAGACTTTGATCGAGATGCTGAATCGCGGCGTCACGCCCGTGATTCCCGAAAAGGGTTCCGTTGGCGCGAGCGGCGATTTAGCGCCGCTTGCGCATCTCGCGCTCACCGCGATTGGCGAGGGCGAAGCCTACTTTGAAAATGAAAGGCTGTCGAGCGCGGAGGCACTCGCGCGTGCCGGCATCACGCCGCTGCAACTCGAAGCCAAAGAAGGCATCGCTTTGTTGAACGGAACGCAAGCGATGGCGGCAGTTGGCGGACTCGCACTATTTCGCGCAGAGCGCCTCGCACACTTGGCGGATGTCGCCGGTGCGATGTCGCTCGAAGCCTTGAAGGGTACGCCCGTCGCTTTCGATCAACGCATTCACGCGGCCCGTCCGCATGCAGGGCAAACAGCAGTCGCAGCACATCTGCGCCAACTTCTCCAAGACAGTCAAATTCGCGACTCGCATCTCGAAGGCGATCCGCGGGTGCAGGATGCGTATTCGCTGCGATGCATGCCACAGGTGCATGGCGCCATCCGCGATGCTTTGGAGCATGCACGCGGAATTGTGGAAACCGAAACGGGAAGTGCGACTGACAATCCGCTGGTATTCGTCGATTCCGGTGAAGTTCTTTCGGGTGGGAACTTCCACGGCGCGCCACTCGCGCTCGCGTTCGATTACGCGGCGATGGCGGTGACGGATTTGATGAGCATCACCGAACGACGCATCGATCGTCTGGTGAATCCCGATGCCAACGAAGACCTGCCGCCTTTTCTGACTTCGCATCCAGGGCCGGCCTCGGGATTCATGATGCTGCAAATCGTCGCGGCTTCGCTTTTAACTGAAGCGAGAGTGCTCGCGCATCCGGCAAGCATTGACAACGTGCCGACCGACGGCGGCAAAGAAGATCACGTTTCGATGGGGATGACAGCGGCGATCAAGCTCCGCGAAATCGTCGGATTGGCTGAGCACACGGTCGCGATTGAATTGATCAGCGCGGCCGAAGGCCTTGAGCATCGCGCGCCGCTCCGGCCCGGCCGTGGGGTGAAGCAGGCGTATGAGATCATTCGCAGACACATACGCCCCCTGACGGAGGACCGCGCGATGTCTAATGACATCGAAACTCTTTCTGAGGCAATTTGTCGATCGGAGTTTGGCGTGCTCTTGTGACGTACCGCGACGGTGTGGAATGAGTTCCGTCAGGAGCTCAACCTCATAATTTGCCGCGCACAATGGTTATCGAATAATTCGGTAGATCGAGCCGCGGCGTACCTTCCATTCTGAACCGCGCCGGAGGATTGGATTTCAGCGGGACAGGATGTTCGCGATCGGAAGAGAGTTCATATTGCGCGCTTGAAAATTGAACGACTTCGGCCCGTGGCAAAATATTGGACCGCGATTCATTTCGGAAAATGATCTCGACTTGATGCGACTGGTTTGGATCTTTGTTGATTAGCATTATTGACCACACGCCGTCAGACCGTCTTAAGGCATACGCCGTAATGACTTGTTCGCCTTGGCCGTTTCTCAAATTGGACACTGCCGGATAGATCTCATGTAGCTCATCGCCCGGTTTCACCCAGTCCTGCGTCAACAAACGCGCGCCCCAGTAAGTAGCAGTGGGCTGGGCCCTCCGACCTGCAGCATCGAGAAAGAACAGCATGTTGTTGCCCGCCGAACAGTCATTCTCCCGGATCACCACGCTCGCTTCGTAATCGTAAAAGAAGGCAGCGTCTCCGCCGAGCGTTAGAAACCGCCCAACGCTGTCGGCATTTAGCAAAGCACCTTCCAGATCAATTTCAGCGCGTGCGCCAAATGCTGAATAGCCATATTCGGAGATTATCCAGGGAATTTCGTGCGTCAGTCCGGCTTGCTGCAATTCATCCAGTGCGTCGCTGAGTATCGTGGAAGCGTCCTGCAACTGTGCTCCCGGGCGGTCGCAATCATCTGCAAATGGATACCATTCGAAAGAGAAGAACGAGAAATCTTTCGTTCGTCCATGAGCTCTCAAGTATTGCAGAAAGCGTTTAAGCCAGCCGCCCTTGCCGTACTCAATTCGCCCGGGCACTTCTGTCTGCTCGATGTCCTGCATGCTTGGCCCGCCGAAATGCAAACCTGGATTCGCACGGCGAAGCGCCTCAACGAACTGCACATAGAATTGCGCGTAGTGTTCGGAATCTACGAACTGCCCATCGGGTTCTTCTCCCAGTTCGATCCGATCGATTGGATATCCGCGCCGGGTCAGGTATTCGATCTCAGCGACCGCGTTGGCCGGCGTGTCATAGAGCACCGCTACCGGCAACATCATTGGCAGACCATTGGTCAATCCTGAATGAAAGATGAAGTCAATGCCGGATTGCTCGGTATCGTTGTCGCGATCGACTGCCCGATGCCAGGGATCGGTCGATGAAACGTAGATGTTCGTCTGAGAGTCGTGCGCGGCAGCGTGACGCATTGCGTCGTGAAAACGCCCCCGAGCGTCGATTGTTCCCAGATAGATTTCTCGAATTGCAAACCCCAAACGATCGCGAACATCTATGGACCGGCGCGGCGAGCTTTCCGAGCTTTCATCCAAACGAATCCGCACATAACGAACGGGCAGAGGCTGATTCGCTAAACGTATTAACGGATTGCCGCCGCTGCCATTTTCGATCTGCGCATGCGCAAAGGTGTGCCAGTCAGTGGGCAAACGCTGTGACAAATCCTCTTCGCCCACAAAATTTCCGTACTGAATAACGAACTTGGTGGCGAATGGCTGCCCCCAAGCAATTCTGATTGCGTCAATGCCTTTCGATTCACCCAGATCGATCAAAACCCATTGCGGGTGCAGTGAGTTTTGCTCGCGTGTGAAATGCTCGTCGAGATAAGGATTGCTTTTCCAGAAGCTTCTTAAGTCGCCGTCAGCGATTCGTGAATAGCCGTCGTCGTTTGCCTGATCGATCGTATTGCCGCGGCGCGGCAGGCGATAACCGTACGAAAGCTTGATAGGCGTTCCCAGCTTGCTGTCGGAGGTCCAATAGCCTTGCTGGTGCGTAGGGTCGCTCCATTTTCCTTGAGCGTTCCAATGCCATGCTTCACCGGCAAGTTCAGTGCGTAAGCGATAGGTCAGCGGCTGAAAGCCTGCTGATAGCATCGCTTTGATATTTTGCGGTGACAGTTGCCGCGCGGTCTCGCCAAATTCATGTCCGTCGACGCCGGCGCCGAGCGCGTGCGAGGGAATGAAGTGATTGACTGCCTTGTTGATGTCGATTGTGACTGTGACTGTCGAAGACTTGTCTGCCCTCTTATCAGCAAGCGTGGAGAAAGAGTGAAGACTAAGAAGCAGGCATAAGAACGTTAGAAGTCGGCGTTTCTTATGCGCACCTCGGCGGCAGACTCCGGCCGCATATAGCAATCGATCCGAATTCCGAATCTGCATCGCTTCTCGCTCTTTCCGTTTTCTGTTATTAATCTAGCCGCTCATGCCGGTATCACGAAACATTCGCGCTCCCCGCGGCGCGCAACTCAATTGCAAAGGCTGGCATCAGGAAGCCGCGCTGCGCTGCCTGATGAATAACCTTGACCGCGAAGTCGCCGAGAAACCTGATGACCTGATTGTCTACGGCGGTACGGGGAAAGCCGCGCGGAATTGGCAGGCCTACGACGCTATCGTGCGTTCGCTGCAGGCGATCGAAAACGACGAAACGTTGTTGGTGCAATCGGGAAAGCCAGTCGGCATTTTTCGCACGCACGAGTATGCGCCGCGCGTTTTGATCGCCAATTCAAATCTGGTGGGCGCGTGGGCCAACTGGGACCATTTTCACGAACTTGAACGCAAGGGCCTGATGATGTTCGGCCAGATGACCGCCGGCAGTTGGATCTACATCGGCACGCAAGGCATCGTGCAGGGCACTTTCGAAACGTTTGCCTCGATGGCGGACCGACACTTTGGTGGCGATTTAAGTGGAAAGCTTCTGGTGTCAGGCGGACTCGGCGGGATGGGCGGCGCGCAGCCACTGGCGGCTACATTGAATGGCGGGGTTTTCCTGGGAATTGAAGTCGATCCCGAACGGATCGAGCGACGCGTGCGCACGGGCTACTGCGATCGGATGGCGCAGAACCTGGACGAAGCACTCGACATCTGCGAAGACGCGCGCGAACAGAAGCGTGCGGTATCGATTGGAGTTGTCGGAAATTGCGCTGAATTATTGCCTGAGATTGTAAAACGCGGCGTGAAAGTCGACGCTGTCACCGACCAAACCAGCGCACACGATCCTTTGAATGGTTACGTGCCAACAGGTCTGTCAGTCGAAGGCGCAATCGAGTTGCGCCGCATGGATCCGGAAGGCTATGTGCAACGTTCTATGGAGTCGATGGCGCGTCACGTCGAAGCGATGCTCGCGTTGAAACAAAAAGGCGCGATTGCTTTCGACTACGGCAACAACATTCGCAAGATGGCTTTCGATGCGGGTTGCAAAGACGCCTTCGAGATTCCCGGCTTCGTTCCTGAATACATTCGTCCGCTCTTCTGTGAGGGCAAGGGTCCTTTTCGCTGGGTTGCACTGTCGGGCGAAGCGGAAGACATTCGCAAGACCGATGATCTCGCACTCGAGTTGTTTCCCGAAGACAAGACCTTGAATCGATGGCTGCGTCTGTCGCGCGACCGCGTCAAGTTTCAGGGTTTGCCGTCGCGCATCTGCTGGCTCGGTTACGGCGAACGTGCGGAAATGGGCGAAGCGATTAACGAACTTGTGAAGCGTGGCGATTTGAAAGCGCCGATCGCGATCGGCCGCGACCATCTCGACACGGGCTCAGTTGCTTCACCTTTTCGAGAGACAGAAGGAATGAAGGACGGCTCGGATGCAGTTGCTGACTGGCCGATTCTCAACGCGCTTTTGAACACTGCGAGCGGGGCTAGTTGGGTTTCGTTTCATCATGGTGGCGGCGTCGGTATCGGCTATTCTCTTCATGCGGGCCAGGTTTCAGTTGCCGACGGTACCGATGAAGCGGCGAAGCGTCTCAATCGCGTGCTGACAAACGATCCAGGCATCGGCGTGGCTCGGCATGTCGATGCGGGCTATGAAGAAGCGATCGAGACGGCGCGCGAGAAGGGCGTTAAGATTCCGATGATTCAATAGGGAGACTTAGCGATGCGTTTCTTATCAACTCTAATTTTGCTGTTAATACTGCCGGCCATTGGCTCCCCGGCGCCGATTACTTCAACCGAACAACTCGTCCAGGCAATGCAGAAGAAATACGCGAAGTCCTGGTACAAGACGGCGACGTTCGTGCAGAAGACTACCAATATCGACAAGGATGGCAATCGAAGAGTCGAGACGTGGTATGAAGCAATGTCGCTGCCCGGATCACTGCGTATCGACTTCACGCCGACGAAAGACGGGAACGGAATCCTATTTACCAATTCGCAGATTTACGTTTTCAAGAATGGAAAGGTGGACAACAATCGGCCATTCGTTCATCCGCTGATGGTGCTGGGGTTTGACCTCTACGGGATGCCAGAGGCCGAAGTCATCAAAACGCTCAAAGGACTGAAATTCGATCTGACGATCTTTCATGAAGACACGTGGCAAGGGCGTCCAGTGTATGTGGTCGGTGCAAAGGCCGGCGATGAGCACTCAGCCCAGTTCTGGATCGACAAGAAGAATCTTTACTTCGTGCGCATGATTCGTCCGGCCGGCAAGGACGGCACGCAGACGCAAGAGACTCAGTTCAACAAATATGTGAAACTTGGCGGAGGTTGGATGTCGCCGGAAGTCGTTTTCCTCGTCGACAACAAGGTTGTGACCATCGAAGAATATTCTGATTTGCACGCGAACGTTTCTTTGCCCGACAAACTATTCGACCCGCAGTCGTTCGCGACTGTTCATTGGAAGGAATAGTTGGTTCGTTTCGCTCCGGAGGAGCCAAATGTGAGGCGCTTATTCCGCTCCTTCGGAGCTTTGAAGAGTCCTGTTCTAGACACGCTTCCTATAGACATTTCATCCCTACGGGATGTCAATGCAGGAGTTGCCATGAAATCCAAAAATCTTCTCGTTTTGCACGCGATTGCTTTGTTTGTATTCGCTTCAGTTTCCGTTTCACAGGCTCAACCCGCGCCGCCAAAAGCAGAATCACCTGTACCGCGCGCCAAAGACGGTAAGAAGCTGCTGACGGCGATGGATCTTTTGAGAATTAACGGCGTCGGTAATCCACGCATTTCGCCGGACGGCTCGCGTGTGGCTTACACCGTCAGTGAAGTCAAAATGGAGAAGGACAAAGAGTGGAAGACCGTCACCCAGATTTGGGTGGCGCCGACCGGCGGCGGACGCGCGCGCCAATTCACGCGAGGTGATAAGAGCGCGAGTCAACCCGAGTGGTCGCCTGATGGATCGATGATCGCTTTTCTCGCCGACCGCGAGAAGGACGGCGAACGGCAAGTGTGGATGATGCCGGCTGATGGCGGCGAGGCATGGTCCCTCACTTCGCATAAAGGTGGCGTCGGCGGCTTTCATTTCTCGCCTGACGGAAAACGACTCGTGCTGACCGCCACTGATCAACCGAGCAAAGACGAAGAGGATCGAAAGAAGGTGAAAGACGACACGATGGTCATCGATCATGACATCAAGATGACACATCTGTGGCTGTTTGATCTCGATAGGAAAGATGAAAAGCGTCTGACGGAAGGGAACTACACGGTAAGCGATCCGCAGTGGTCGCCAGATAGTACGCTCATAAGTTACACGACGCGCCCCACTCCTAAAGCTGACGACGGCGACCTCGACAATATTTGGGTGCTGACAGTGTCATCGGGCGAGAAGAAGCAACTCACCAGTGATGATCGTTCGAGCCAAAATGCGCGTTGGTCCCCTGATGGGAAATGGATCGCCTACAACTCGAGTGATCGCGGGGCGGTTTCGACAGATTTACTGACTATTATCGCCGCGACAGGCGGTACGCCGAGAGACCTCACAGCTAAATTCGAATTGCCGGCCGGAACGCCGGTCTGGTCTCCGGATGGAAAGACGATCTACTTCAGCACCAACACTCGCGAAGCAATCGAAGTGTATTCAGCGGACGTGGCGACCGGCGCAGTCAAGCAATTGACGCAGCGTGGCGGCGCGATTGGGATTTCTGAAATCAGTCGCGACGGCAAGAGATTCGTCGGCACGATCACGTCCAATCAACAGCCGGCAGAACTTTACGTTGCGAATGCCACATATTCGTCGCCGACAGAGATCACCGATCACAACGCATGGTTGAGAGATTATTCGCTTGCGCACTCTGAAGTTGTGAAGTGGAAGAGCAAGGACGGTACTGAAATTGACGGCGTCCTGACGAAGCCAGTCGGGTACGAATCGGGGAAAGTGCCGCTGCTTCTGAATCCGCATGGCGGGCCAACGGGCGCATCTTTGAATAGTTGGAGTGGAACGCCTCAGGTGCTTGCCGCCAACGGCTTTGCGGTCTTACAGCCAAATTTTCGCGGCTCGACGGGCAAGGGAATCGATTTCACCCGCGCGAACAAGAACAGTTGGGGCAAAGGCGATTACGAAGACTGCATGAGCGGCGTTGATGCGATGATCGCGAGCGGTATGGCTGACCCGGATCGCCTGGGAGCGTTTGGCTGGTCATATGGCGGCTACATGACGTTTTGGATCTTAACGCAGACCGATCGCTTCAAGGCGGTTTCACCAGGCGCCGGCCTGACGAATATCTATTCGATGTATTCGCAGAACGACATTCAGCGTTACTTGCGCTGGTTCTACTCTGACAAATCGCCGTGGGACGCGACGGACCTTTACTGGGATCGTTCGCCGATGAAGTACGTGAAGAACGTGAAGACGCCAGTAATGATCATGCACGGGCAGGTCGACACGCGCGTGCCGATTGCGCAGGCGCAGGAGTTCTACATGGCGCTGAAAGAGATGAATGTGCCGGTCGATTTCGTGGTATATCCGCGTGAGAACCATGGATTCACTGAGCCGCGTCATAACATGGACCGCGTGCGGCGTTATGTTCGGTTCTTTGCGAAATATCTGAAGACACCAGTGGTGACTGAACCGGCAGAAGAAGACTAGTGCGAAGATAGCCACAGAGGCACAGAGACACAAAGATGAAAAGAAGTAATTCGCCACTGCTGCTTTGCAATTCTTTGTACCTCCGTGTCTCTGTGGCAATTTGCTGAGATGGCTGAATTCCAGAACATCAAATTTCAGATTCGAGATCGCGTAGCGGTCATCACTTTGGCGCGCCCACCGCTTAACGTGCTGAACATCGCGATGATGCGCGAAATCAATTTTGCGCTGAATGAGTGCGCACAACAGCGAACGCTGGCCGCGATCGTCTTTGATGGCGCAGAAGGCACACGCGCATTCAGCGCCGGTGTCGCTGTGGAAGAGCATGTCCCTGCAACCGTGTTTCAAATGCTCGATACGTTTCACTCGATCTTCCGCGCGCTGCATCAAATTGCGAAGCCAACTGTCGCCGTCGTTAACGGGCCGGCGCTTGGTGGTGGATGTGAGCTGGTTTGCGCGTGCGATATCGTGATTGCGAGCGAGCAATCCCGTTTTGGACAGCCGGAAATCAAGCTGGGCGTGTTTCCACCGATCGCGGCGATTCTGTTGCCGCGCATCATCGGCGAACGCAAAGCGCGCGAACTGATTCTAACTGGCGATTTGATCGATGCAGATGAGGCGTTGCGCCTCGGCTTGGTGAATTATGTCGTTCCCCACAGTGAACTGGCATCAAAGACCGAAGGCGTCCTGACAAAATTGCGCGAGCTTTCCGCCGCGGGACTCGGCATGACGCGGATGGCGCTGGACATTGGGGGCCAGGCGCACTTTGAATCAATCCTGACAAACGTGGAGAATCTTTACCTGCATGAGTTAATGAGGACCGAAGATGCCGAAGAGGGCGTGCGGTCTTTCATGCAAAAGCGTAAGCCCGAATGGAAGAACAGATGAAAAGCGAGACTTGGAGACACGGGGATGGGGAGACAGGGGGAAGATTTCATCTCCCCCTCTCCCTGTCGGCCCGTCTCGTTGTCTTCTTTTTTGCCGTCACGCTGTTCGCACTCGCCCTCGACTTCTCAGCCGGCGCGCAAACCGGCAAGCGTAGCGGCGCGCACTCCTCAATTCCGCGTGACAACTTCAGCGCGGCCGATCGCAATACTGTCGAAAAGGCGATCGGCACCGCCTGCGCCGAACGCGTTCGTGATCCGCTCGGTAGCACGCCGATCGACGAAATGCAGGCGCGTCCATCGCTCTCCGTAAGCAATCCTGATGCTGTCGCGGGCGCCAAACGCGCCGATCGGCTGCTGACGGTGACGCGAAAGTTAGTGGCGAACGCAATTTTGCAATTGTCGAAAGACTATGGTTTGTATGATGCCCCCGCTCTGCGCGCGCGCGTGAATGGGGCGTCGGCTCGCGTGCAAGCCGTCAAGCGCATTCGGCCCAACGTCGATGCTCGCGACAATGCTTCGGTCCTTTTGCGTGACCCGCGCACGATCGAATTCGGCACAATCTTTCTGGCCGGCCTGAAATCTGATGAAGCCATGGTGAGTGTCCTGGGCCACGAACTGACGCACGTCGCCAGTGGTCAATCCGATTTGTTGCGTCCGTTGTTTCGCGCAATTGCGCGCCGGGCTGCTGGTCGAATCAATCTGTCGATATCCGGACAGCGCGCGGAGGAACTTGCGTGTGACTTGGTTGGCTTGATGGCCGCGCGTCAGTTCATCAACGAAACTCCAAGCTGGGAGCCGCCGCCGCGACGAATCGCGCGTGCCGTAGAGCACAACTGTGTGGACGACGACGGCTCTGACGAGGACCACCTGTCACCGCGCAACACGATTCGTGCGCTGTTTGCATTGGACATCGACTTAGCGCGAGAACTCCTGACAACAAACACCCAAGCTTCAACGCAAAGGCGCATTTCGTTGACAGTACGCGCCGCTGCTTTTTAACATCACGCCGATCGTCCTTATGGACGCGCAGTTTTGCGGACAACAGCGAGTGTTTCAATCAATCGCCCCAGTCAATCAAACCCATCGCGACCGTCGCGCTCAGTTGCGACTCGTCGCGTTGCTTCTGGCTGCATCGCTCCTGGCGTTTGGGATTGCATGCAAGAGTGACAGTGAAGCTCAACGGGTACGGCCGCGCCAGTTGCGTGATGTGCCGTCACAACGTCTGGCGTTTACGCTCACGGCTGACGTTGAGCCGCCAGCCAACATTTCAACCGAAGAAGCCAAACCGATTCAGGCAATTCAGCAGGACTTCGATGTGCGGCGCAAGGACGAGGCGCTCGTGCTGCATCGTACAGTGGCGTCACCGGATGGGCAGCGCGCGCTCGCTCTGTACAGCGGTCAGGACGAGCCTTCGACAACATTTCATATCGATCTTTACGCGAGCAGCGGAAGTTTTATTCGCAATTTGACGCCGCCGGATTTAGCGATTGTGTTTCAGGATTCGGTGTTGTGGTCGGCGGACAGCGGGTACATCGCATTCATCGGGCGAAAAGCGGCACAGCCGCAAGCCAGTCCGACGCCGCCCGGTCTCGAACCGCCTGAGGTGCTTGAATCGCCGACGCCCACGCCGACTGTCATGCCGGCATTCCCGCCAATTGCGACATTTTCGACCGAGCAAGTCTATGTTTGTAATCGCGATGGTTACGATCTGCGGCCGCTCACGACGCGCGATGGGCTGATCTATTTCGCGTTGTCGTGGGCGCCAGATGGCCATGCTCTGTCCGCTCTGGCTTGTAAGGAAAGTGAATGGGACGCGCGCGAACGTGAGTTCAAAACTCCAAGCGGCCGGCCGCGCGTGATTTCGCTGGACGGACAAGAACGCTTGCTCGATGACCAGTTGGCACAAGCACCGCCCGCGTGGTCGCCGGATTCGGCAAAGATCGCAACCGCATTTGACGTTGACATCGGAATCTACGACGCAACGGCGCGCGCCCCCACGCAAGCACGCATTGTCTTGCGCGAGCGAATGCTAACTGCGTCGGCGGCGTTCGATGAAAGAAGCGCTTCAAAGAAAAGCCCCGATCAATCGAAACCGAACGCGGCCAGCACAACCACCGGCGTCCCCGTTTCATTCAATCCAATTGTTCGGATTGAATGGCCGGTGCCGGAAAAACTGTATGTGCAGACCGGGTACTTGGATTTGCGAAATGCTTTGCCAACATTCTCACGCTGGCACTTGTTGACCTTGAGTCCACAGGCAGCGGTGCTCGGAAAGTAAGCGACAGAACCGCGCGCGGTAGCGAGCGGATTAGAGGTTCAAGCTTGTATTTCGGATCCCGTCGCTCGCGCTCCTGGTTCTGACATAGATTTCGCCGGCCAGATAACTGAGAGCGCAAATCCAATCGCCCACAAGGCCACCGCAACCGCCAACGACATCACAATCCAGAATTTCCAGTAGCTTGTGAAGGTCGTCTCCCAACCCGTCTGAACGTGATGAGCGACGTTTACGTTTAAGTCGGCCGGCGCGAAGAGTCGCGCTGCAAGTTGCGTCAGCAGATACCATCCGAAAGCATAAATCCAAGCCACGCGGTCCATGCGCACACGCTGCAGCGCGATTAGACCGACGGTTATACCGCCGACGTGCGCTAAAGTCGTGGAGAAATAAAAACCGCTCGCGAACAACACGTACTTGATCCAGATTCCCAGTCCGGGAATTGTCCAGATTGCGGCGGCTCGGATCATTTCACGATGTCCGATCAGCAAGCCGATTCCCAGCAGAACGTTTCCTGCGTTGCACATCCAGAGCAGGTTGCCCAGGCCGCCGTAACGCCAGTAATGGACCGACTGCACCAGAAAGAATATCAACGGCAGCACGCCGAGCAGTCGGTATCGGGTCTCGAGGCGGCCTTCCATCGCGCGCAAGAATATCATGCTGATTGAGCTCTAACGATTTCCTGACATTGAGGTTCGTGACGAGAAACTCTCTGGACAGTGCCAACCTTTTGAGCTAGATTACCGGTTCCCCTGAAAACCGAAACTTGCTTTTCGCCGCATCGGCCCCGACTATGACAGCTCTGCGGGAATTAACCATTTGCCGATCGTTCCCTGGATTCCTTATGGAACTGCCGGAGCCGCTCACATACTCGCATACCGAGAGAATCACTACCTCGCTGGCTGTGAGTTCTGTCGTGCCTCAGGACGAGAATGAAAGTCGGTATGAGGCGCTCGCTTCAAAAAAACCTCAGAAGCGAGCCACGAAGACTCGAGCAAAGAAGAGTTCGAAACGGATTCAATCGCGACGCGGAACCGTGCTGGTCGTCGATGATGTGCCCGACGTGACCGAGATGATCCAGCTGCTGTTGAAGCACGCGGGCTATGATGTTGCGACCGCCGGTTCAGCGAAAGCCGCATTGCAGATGGCGCGCAAGCAACACTTCGATTTAGTGATTTCCGATATTGGAATGCCTGAAATGAACGGCTATGAATTGGCCACTGCGCTGCGCGATCTCGCCGCTTACAACAGCACGCCGCTAATTGCCGTCACCGGCTATTCGGAATATGACGATCGCGGCCGCGCCATGCGGGCAGGATTCAATGTGCACCTGGCCAAACCGATCGAGCCGACACAACTCCTTAATCTGATGAACGAACTGCTCTCACAAATCGAGCCCGGGACGAATCACTAAAAAACAGTGATGAGTGATCAGTAATGAGTGATGAGTAATTACTGGTGCTGTAATTGAAGATTTTCGTTGATTTATAGTCTCTCGCACTCATCACTCATCACTCATTACTCATCACTCATCACTTAGTCTGGAGCCTCTAATCCTTGCCTCTGACACTTTCCGGTTGATTTGTTTTTTTGCTTCCGGCATTCTCTTTCGCGATGGAAGAGTTCCATGAAGCAGCGCCAACCACAGTTGACCCGCCGCGCACAAATCGCCTCCAAGCCTGGCTGAAAAGCGAATCTGCCGTCCGCGCCACCGAATTGGGAGTGGGCGCACTGGCGATCGCCATCTTGTTCTGGCGACTTCAGTTTGCCACCACTTCGATCTGCTGCGGGGATTTCGACGGCTATTACCACATGAAATGGGCGCGGCTGCTTTGGGAAAACATCAAAGCAAAACAGTTTCGTCCTCCCACTTTCACCTGGCTTCCGCTCACGACTCTCAGTCCCGGAGATTACGTCGATCACCATCTGCTGTTTCACATATTGCTGATCCCGTTTACCTGGTTTCGCGATATGCAAACCGGAGCAAAAGTGGCAACTGCGATTTTCGCAAGCGTCGCAGTGTTCGCTTGTTACTGGCTGGTCGTGCGTTACGAAATTCGTTATCGATTGCTGTGGTTGCTGGCACTGCTGGCGTGCTCGGCGCCGTTTCTATATCGCATGAACATGACGAAGGCGCCACCGTTCGCGATTCTGTTTCTCGTCATTGGCACTTACCTGATGTTCGAGCACAAGCATTGGCAATTGTTGCCGCTCGCGCTGGTCTTCACTTGGACGTACGACTTGTTCGTGTTGCTCTTGCTCGCGGCGGGCATCTGGACGGCGGTCACCGCCTGGACTGAAGAACAATTCGAGTGGCGTCCACTGGCTTACGTGGCCGCGGGATGCGCGCTGGGACTAGTTATCAATCCATACTTTCCACACAACCTTCATCTGTTTTGGGAGCATGCACGCGTCAAAATCACGCCAAATGATTTCGCCACGAAAGTTGGCAACGAGTGGTACCCCTACGATACGCGCGAATTTCTTGCTAACTGTTTTGTCGCACTGGTCGCGATGTTTGCGGGGTATCTCGCATTCGATGGGACTGATCGAAAAGCGTCAAAGAAGCCGCTCTATTTCCTGGTGCTGTCCACGCTACTGCTGCTCATGAACATGCGTTGGAAACGCTTCGCGGAATATTTTCCACCATTCGCGATCTTGTTTGCCGCATTTACGCTCGAGCAATACTGGCGCGGGCGCGCCGTATTCACACGTTTGCCGGAAGAAGTGCTGCACGACCTACAGCCGTTTCTGGATCGACAAGAGCCGACCGACGTCGCAAAGGACAAGAAGAATGCCGAGACCTGGCGCACCGTGAAGATTGCGCTTGCCGCTGCTGGGCTCGCCGTAATTTTTCTCATCAACGTCCACCAGACGACTGGCGACATCGCCGGAAGCGAGCCGCGCGACTATTACTCACAGGGGGCGGCGTGGATGCGCGCGAACATTCCTGCGGGTCAGGTAGTCTTTAACACTGATTGGGACGACTTTCCGCGCTTGTTTTATTTCGATCCCACGCACGCTTACGTTTCCGGTTTGGATCCGAGTTACTTATTTGATCGAAGCCCGGATCTCTCGAAACTCTTCGTGGAAATCACGACGGGCGAGACAGAGGATCCGGGCCCGCTGATTCGCGATCGATTTGGTTCACAATGGGTGTTTACCGACAACACCGACGATCACGTTTCGTTTACAGACAACGCGCTCAAGAGTGGCTGGTTCGACGTTGTTTACAAAGACAAGGACTGTCGCATTCTGCGTTTGCGGCAAACGAAGGGCGAGCCACCGCCAGAGGCAAACACAGACGACGACACCGGCGCCGACGCAGGTAACGACAACTCGCCGTAGCGAGTGGCAGTTACCCGACCGTTACGGAGGCCGCGCGAGAGGTGCGCAAGTGCAGCGCTTGATTCCCATCTGTTTCTGTTTGGGCCTCGTCTTAAGTGGCTGCCATCACGCTGCCGCTCCGGCAGACAACGACAGCACTCCGGACACTTCCACCTATCGACCACTGGCGACGCCGGCAACAGAATTCGAGCAGAAGTTAAAGATGGTTCGCGACGGTGGCTTTCGTTACGTGTGGGTTTTTCGAAAGCTGGATGGCAAGGAATTCACGCACGAAGATACGGAAATTCTTCACGCGAATGCCCCGAAAGTTGTCGATTGGATTGGCACCGATGACCGGAAGATGTTCATCGCCGGATCGAACGTCGTCATCCCGCCAGAAAACGAGCCGGAGTTAAAAAAACGATACAAGATCGAAGATTATTCCGGTCATTGAGCCGATGAATCATTGACTCAATGAGTCAATTACCAGCACCACTTTCCCAAACTGCGCCCGATCTTCGATTAACTCGTGAGCCTTTCGCGCCGCGGCCAGCGGCAACGTCCGGTCGATTACGGCGCGAATCCGACCCAATTCGATGAATTTCATCGCGGCGAGTAAGTCGGCTTTCGAACCCATCATCGAACCGAGAATCGTCAGGTGGCGATAGAACACGTGGCGCAAGTCAGTCTTCGCGTCGAAACCGCTCGTTGCCCCGCAGGTGACCAAGCGGCCACCTTTCTTCAAAGACAAAATCGATCCGGGCCATGTGGTCGCACCGGTGTGTTCGAATACCACGTCGACGCCACGTCCGTTCGTGAGCCGTTTCGCCTCTTTCGGCCAATCGGCTTGAGTGTAGTTGATGGTTTCATCCGCGCCGAGTTCGCGCGCCTTCGCGAGCTTGTCGTCCGAGCGTGCCGTGGTGATCACGCGCGCACCGCACAACTTTGCGATCTGAATTCCCAGTGAGCCAACACCGCTGCCCGCGGCATGAACCAAAACATCTTCGCCTGGCTGCACGTTCGCGCGCGCCACAAGCATATGCCAAGCAGTCAAAGTAACCAGCGGCAACGCAGCGGCTTCGGGCCAACTGAGATTCTTCGGTTTCGGAATCACGTTCACGCCCGGCACTACGACGAACTCTGCGTAGCCGCCGTCGCGTCGATAGCCGATGATGTCATAGTCGTCGCACAAATTATCGCGGCCGGCGAGACACTGAGCGCAATGCCCGCAAGAGACGCCCGGCTGAATCATCACCTCGTCGCCGACGTGCACCCAGGTAACTAACTCTCCGGCCTCACGCACAACGCCGGCAATGTCATCACCGAGAATGTGAGGCAGAGGAATCTTGATGCCCGGCAGCCCGTTACGAACCCAGACGTCGAGGTGGTTGAGCGCGCAGGCGCGCACTTCAACCAGCACTTCGTTGGCTCTGATTTTCGGATCCGGAACTTCGGTGAACTTAAGAACTTCAGGTCCGCCGTGTTGCTCGAAGATGACCGCTTTCATAATGCGCAAAGAGCAAAGGGAAAGGGTAAAGGGCAAAGAGCAAAGGGCAAAGGGCAAAGAGCCAAGAGCCGAGTCGGCGAGACTTGCCGACCTCATTTCACTGCTCTTACCTCTTTGCCCCTTGCTCTTCGCGCTTAGCAGGTCATTGCTTGCCCGCTTCGATTCCTTTGTTCACTTCATCGATCGCGTCTTTGATGAGGTCGATCGCACGACCTCGATGTCCACCCTTATCGGCCGTGGCGTGGTCCAGATTGTTCTTGGCGCTTTCCAGGGCCGCCAACGCCGCAGTCATGTGCGGCTGATCCTGCGCCGCGCTGAGCGTGGCGTGATTATGTTGGCGGTCAAAGGCCATGCCGGCATTGACCTGCGCAATCGCTTGATTTACGAGTTGGAGCGCTTTAACACGGTGGCCGCCTTTGTCGGGAATCGCTTTTTGTAATTCACTCTTGGCGGTCATCAAATCGGCGCGGGCTGCGCGCATGAATGGCTGGTCGCCGGCAGCCAGGCCGGCTACGGCGAGAATTAACAAAGCAAGAACTGCCAAAGAAATTCGTGCTTTCATTGCCGAACCTCCTTTTCGAAAATCGTGAATAATTGGAAGAGACCAAAAGCGGCGCTAAATTACTACAAAGCGTCACCAGTGACAATAATTTCGAGTGCGGTCTTAATACCTTTTAAGACAACGTCTAATTTCGATGAGCAGAACCTAATGTTGCTTGCGCAAAGCGCGCCCGGCAAGCGTTCCCGTGAATTTGCTCTCAGCGACTGCCAGTTGGCCGTTCACGATCACGAAGCGCATGCCTTCCGAAAGCAACTCAGGCTGCGCATACGTGGCGCGGTCGGTCACCGTCCTGGGATCGAAGACAATCACGTCAGCAAAAAAGCCTTCCCGGATTAGCCCGCGTTCGGGGATGCGAAAAGTTTCCGCGGTTAGCGCGCTCGAATTCCGCACCATGAACTCCATTGAAATCACTTTGCTGGTGAGCACGTAATCGTGAAGCTTCTTCGGAAAGGTGCCGTACTTGCGCGGGTGTCCCGTCGATCCATCCGAGCACGTCATCACGAATTTGTCTTTCATGAAGCGGCGGATGTCTTTTTCATTCATGTTGAACGATGCTACCGCCGCGCCGCCGGCATTCTTGATAATTTCGAGCGCTGCTTCGACCGGCGTCTTGTTCATCTCCTGCGCAATCTGATTCAACCGTTTGCCGATATATTGCCGGTCACGCGAATCGATGATCAGCAAAGACTCCGCGCCCCCGCGGCGCTTCAGGTTCTCTTGCATCTCATTAATCAAATTTTTCCTGGTCCCTGTGTCGTTGATGCGCTGAAGCAACTGGCTTTGCCCGCCAATCTCCGCCCAGCGCGGCACTAACGACGCCGTCAGGCTTGAGCCGGATGCTTCATATGGATACTGACAAGCAGTGGCCTCGATTCCTTCGCGACGAGCTTTCTTCATCAAGTCAATTGCCTGTTTGCTTTGCCCCCAAACGTCCGGTCCCAGTGCTTTGATGTGCGAGATGTGCACCGGAATGTGAGCTTCGCGCCCGATGCGAATGGTCTCTTTGATCGCGCCGAGCAACCCGATGGTGTATGAGCCCTCATCGCGCATGTGCGTGTCGTAGATGCCGCCTTTTGCTGCTGCGACCTTTGCGAGTTCGATTACTTCTTCGGTTTTTGAATAGCTTTGCGGCGCGTAATACAAGCCTGTTGACATGCCGAACGCGCCCTCATCCATCCCGCGTGCAACATATTGCTTCATTTCCTCGAGCTGCGCCGCCGTTGGCTGGGCGTCGGTTGGCCCAAGTACTTTTCCGCGAATCGTGCCAAAACCGGCGAGTAAAACTCCATTAGTGCCGATTCCTTGCGTCTCCCATTTCCGCAACGTGTCACCAACATTCAGCACGCTGCCACCATCATTACCCGTGACCACGGTCGTCACGCCCTGCATCAAGTAGGCTTGATTGCTTTTTGTCTGTTCGTTTGAGAGATCGCCGAGTGTGTGTGTATGGCCGTCGATAAAGCCCGGCGCGACGATCATGCCAGTCGCGTCGATGGTGCGCGCGGCGGTGAGATTCGCTTTCCGCGCGTCGCCAACAAAAACAATTCGGTCTCCGCGGATGCCGACGTCTGCGTTCCGAGCTTTGCGGCCGGAACCGTCGACCAGCTTCCCGTGGACGATCAGGATGTCGACTTGATTGGCTTGAGCAACTGTGACCGCACCGCGCGGTTCGATATTCGCGATCAAGCCCGCGAGCACAAGCACCGCAGCTATCCGAAACCTCGTGTTTTTCCTGTCCGCGATCAAGGCGAGCGATTGTTCAGCTTATGGCCGATTCTGTCAATCGTTTGCTCAGGATCACAACTTTTTGGAACCTGGGACGTCGTTCCTGGGTTACAATCCGTGCGTTCCTCTCCCGATATCCTGTTTTGGCTGCTTCAGCCAAATCGCTGCTTTCCCCTAAACCAACTGAAAAGGATTCACGTGATGAAGACTCGTTCACTAAATCTTGCCGCGATGTTCATCATTGCTTCTGCGTTTCCCGTTTTGTCACAGGAACGTTGGCAGCGTTTGCCTCCGGCGCGTGACGCACAATTCTATGCGCCGCGAAACCGGCTCGAAGAGTTTGAATCGCGCACATCAACGCTACTCATCAAAGGCCGCACGTGGGTGGCAACCTTGCGAACCGCGGCCGCTGCGGCACGCGTCGAAGCAACAGACATTCGCGACACCGGAAACGGAACGCACGCCGCAGGCGTGACGATCGCAATGACGGGTGCCACTCCCGGGACCGAAGTGCGTTGTTTGATCGATTACGATGAAATCGATTCGCTGGTACACGCGTTCGACGCGATGGAAAAGGCTGACGATACGGTAACCAAACTTAGCAACTTTGAAGCGCATTACCGCACCCGCGCTGACTTCGAAATAATCGTTTTTAAGCAGCTTACCGGCGGCATTGCGGCAGCGATCGAAGGCGGTTTCTACGAACGTTCGCGTGTGTTGTTGACGCTTGAAGAGTTGACGCGTTTGCGCTGGATGATTGTTCAGGCGAAAGAGCGCCTCGACGAAATTAAGTAGTTGTTCGCACCGCTCGACGGTCAATCTTCGGCAGCGGTTGCCGATCGGGCTCAACCCATTCCACCTTTGCTTTTGCTGAGGCTAATAGATCGGGCGAGTAGTGCCGGCTGATTAGATTCTTGTCAGCACAATGTTCGATCAATCCGTTCGCCAGTTCAGGCAGCGCCAGGTGCTCACGTTCTGCGGCGAAGCAATAAACGACACGCAGCCAGAACAGCGTGATCGTTTCGTGGTAGCCAGTTTTCCCGTAGGTCTCAGCCAGACGTCGAATTCCGCGCGTGACTCTGTCAGTTGCTTCTTCGAACGGCAGTATCTGCACATACCACAACGCGACGGTCAGATGCTGGTAGTGACGAAACTCAGATGGATGAAAGCTGCATGCCTCGAATGATTCGACCAATGCGCGGATCTCTTCTTCAGTTTTGTAGTAGGTCTTCATAACGTCTCTCCGGTAACGACATCTGTGAACAAAAAAATTGAGGCGGACCGAATTAACGATCCGCCTCATGGTGTGTGGCTTGAACTCTTGTTACTTGGCAGCAGCCTGATTAACTCGAGCGGTCAAGCGCGACTTGTGACGCGCGGCGGCGTTGCGATGCAGCACGCCCTTTTGCACGGCTTTATCAATTTCCGACACCGTTGTCGGCAGCAATTCAGCAGCATTCTTGCCGCCTTTTTCCAACGCGCTGCGCAGCTCTTTGACGGCCGTGCGCAGACGTGACCGGTTGCTGCGATTAATCACGCGACGGCGCTCACTTTGCCGCGCGCGCTTTTCTGCTGATTTATGATTAGGCATTCAAAATCTCCGAATTTCTTAAAAGTCCAGCGCCAGGGACGACGAATTAGCCTCAGCGCGAAACTAGAAACTATAGGGACGCGGGGCGGCAGTGTCAAGACAACCAAGGCCCGTGAGAAACGGGCCGTGTTGGTTAACCTCAACCGTTGCCAATTTAATCAGTGACTTGCACGGACCGCAGTATGTTCTGGAAGACACCCTGGTAATTAGCGAAGTCGTCATTGGGCGCCACCGCAATCATGTAAAGCACCCCGCCGTTGCGCAGTTGAGTCGTGATGATCGTGACAATCTCCTGACGACCGGTTGCCTCGTTCACGTTGTTCAGCGCAATCGACATCGCATTCCGACCATCAATGGTCGTTCGCAGGTAACCTCCGCGCGAGCGCAGATTGCTGTTGCCCTGTTGCAGACTGGTGATGAACTCGTTCGTCGCTTGCTGGAGATTACGGCTGTTAGTTTGGAATACTCCGAAGTTCACGCCGTGCGTGAAGACGGACTGCCCATTTGTCGAGCCGTACGCTCCCGACGGTGCAAACCAAATCGAGTTGCTCGAATCCGAAACCTCGCGCCAGTTTTCCGGCACGCTTACCTGCGCGACATTCAACACCGAGTAGCTGCGGAAACGCGACGACGGATATTCAACTCGCCCACCTGGCGGATTGCCATATCCGGTGCGATCGCCATTCGGGTAAGGGTCGTTGCCCTGGTTCGGATAACGGCGGCCGCTGCGCTGAATTTCCGCCATTGTTTGCGCGCGCGGATAGCCACGCAGCCGCTCATTCACTGCGATAAATTCGCGATTGTCCTGCGGTACGTTTCGGACTTTCAAGTATTGCGCTTCCTGATTGATCCGCTCATATCGATTCGCAGGGCTGGGGTGATCGCTGAAGAACCCACCACCACCGCCGCCCTGGCGCTGAATTGTTTGAAACATGTTCGCTAGATCGCGCGGATCGTAACCCGCGTTCGCCATGATGCGGGCACCGAGCAGGTCGGCCTCAGTCTCATACTCACGACTAAACTTTAGGAAGTAAACGCCGACAGTGCCTTGCGCAACTTGTCCTAATGCGGGGCCACCGAAAATGCTGCCGAGTACTCCCGCGATGCCCGCGCCGAGGGCGTACTTCTGCGCTTTCGTCGCTTGCGCTGTTCCGTGACGCAGCGCGACGTGACTAAGTTCGTGAGCCATTACGCCGGCCATTTCACCTTCACTGCGCGCGGCCTGAATCATGCCGCGATTCACGTACATTGGCCCACCCGGTAACGCGAAGGCGTTGATGTCACTTGCGTTGATGACTTTGAAGTAATAACGAAATTCAGGGTGCTGAAACTCCGGAGGAATGGCGGCGACCAATCGCTGACCGACTGATTCGACATAGCTCTGCACTTCAGAATCGCGCAGGAGCGGAAACTGCTGTTCGGCTTCCGCGGCCGCCTGCCGTCCTAACTTTACGTCGTCCGATGGTTTGTATTTGTTGCTGTGATACTGGATTTGCGTCTGCGCCAAGGTCGCAAGCGGTGTGGCGACCAGCGCGAGACCGAGCAGCCATGCTGCCCCTCGCGCCACAAACCGATTGCTGATTCTGTTCATTCCCGTTTCCCTCCAAATCTTCACTTACGGAAGTATTATTCGATGTTGGCCGTTCACATTTTGCCGCCCTTGCATAGTCAATTTTGATGCCACGATACAATAGTTATAGTGGAAACCATGGTGTTCTTACAGAAATCCTGCAATAGCTTCCGAACCGGGCATTTCTCCGTGGATGTATTCGCATTGTAATCAGACAATTCATCGCTGGCCTTTGACCCTCGACGTACAGCTTCAATTTCGTTCATCCATAGCCCATTTCGTTCAAACCAGCTCAGCATTGCGTTCTGAGCCGTGGAGCACTTTTGAATTTACCACAGCGCGCAGAATGTTAAGCTGTAACAGCACTCGTGGTGCGAACCGATATGGAGGCTGAAACACTCAATTGTCCAAACTGCGGCGCGGCGATTTCGTCGGACTCGCCGGTCTGCCAATACTGTGAATCAAAACTCGCCACGATTGCGTGCGCCTCGTGCTTTGGCATGATGTTCATAGGCAGCCGTAACTGTCCGCACTGTGGCACAGTGGCATCGCCGGCGACGCCTTTGGCGTTGTCAGCTCTAAAGTGTCCGCGTTGCAAAGTCGAATTGTCATCGATCACAATCGGCGGCGAGTCGATCCGTGAATGTCAAAAGTGCAGCGGGTTGTGGTTGGAAGTTGCCGCCTTCGAACGAATTTGCGCGAGCCGCGAACAGCAATCAGCAGTGCTCGGCGTGGCTTCAACTGTTCCCGGACACGCCGTTAATTTATCTGCTGAACCAATCCAGGTTTCCTACATCCCTTGTCCGCAGTGTGGGCAGTTAATGAATCGGATGAATTTCGCGCATTGCTCAGGCGTTATCGTCGATGTTTGTCGCGGGCACGGTACCTGGTTCGACGCGTCGGAGTTGCGCGAAATTGTGGAATTCATTCGTGCCGGTGGACTGGAGCTCTCGCGCCAGAAGGAAAAGCGCGCAATCGAATTGGAACGGCAGGAACTGGAGCGAGATCGGTTGATCGCAACGCGCGTCATGATAGGTGGATCTTCATCAGACGACGAGCGCATCGGCGGCCTGTCGGCCGCGCGCGGACTGTTGAAGTTTCTGATCGAGTAATCAATCAACAACTTTACACCCACAGACGAACAGGATAGGTTCAGCCCGGCCAAAGTGTTTCGCGATTTTAGTCGAGGCTCCCAAGTGTTTTCGGTTAGCGACCGATGGGGCACTCGGTTCATCGCTAATTTCGTGTCTAATTATGAGCGGGGAGTGACACTACGATACGTGGGTAATGGCAAAGGACGCGCTTGTCGATCCCAACAATGCATCAAATCGGAACGTTCGACTTGGAGAACTATGGCGACTTGCTTTACCCGATTCTCTGGCGGCGGCTCGTCGAAAGAAAAGCGAAGGGCGAAGGCGTTCGCCATTACTCCCTTCTTGGGGGTCATGCTCCGCAACAGGCCGGATTTGAAAGTTACCCACTCCAGGATTTGTTCCACGCAGCGGAATCCGTACCGATACCGAACCTCATCATGGTCGGAGGGGGAGACCTGCTGCGCACCGATTCCCACATAGTCGCAGCGCACTATCACACAACGCACGCGAGGAGATTCGGCAGTCTGCGGCGGTCGATCGGAATCGGAAACTCTTTTAACTATCTACTAAGAAAGCATCTCCCGCGGGTGGATCATGCAAAGTTTTACACCGAATGTTTCGGGCGACGCCGGATGAAGGATTGTTCGTTAGGCCCATTTCTCCTTGATCCGCATGCCTTCAAGTCGGGTACTCTGATTTCCTATCTGTCCTGTGGCGTCCCTCACGATTTCGCGCTGGCGAAAAGACGTGAGGTAGCGCAGGTTCTCGATCGCGCTTCGTTTATCTACGTGCGCGACGAGATCTCGGCGAACAGGTTGCGGGGTGCCGGCGTGCGAAAGGAAATAAACGTGGCGCCGGATTTGGCCGTGATTTTGAGCGAGCAATTCGATTATGCGAGTGAATCGCGCAAAGGTCGGCAGATACTTTCCAAATTCGGTGTAAAAGAGCAGCAACCAGTCCTCTGTTTTCAAAGCAACCCCTATCCTGGTTTCCGAGAGGACGAGATCTGCAAGCAATTGAACCAGTATCGCCAAAAGAATGGCTTTGAAGTGGCCTTGCTTCCGCTGGGATTCTGCCACCATGACGATATTTTCCTGAAAGGCTTGGCTGCACAGTCGCGGGGTGCTCTAAAATACATCGATGTCAGTTCCGTTTTCGATATGATTTCGGTAATCGCGGCAAGTGACGTATTCGTCGGCACAAGTCTGCACGGCAACATTACCGCGTTCTCATTTGGGATCCCGCATCTGTTCGGCCCGTTGCCGGTGAGCAAGATAGATGGCTTTTTGTCCCTCGTCGAATCTCCCCAGGAATTGAAGCTGCGCTCATGGACAGAGTTAAACAGCAAGCTGGAAATGGTTACTGGGATGGATCGCGCGATATTTTCAAAATATTCTGACACGGCACGAGCTAGAGTCCACCGCGTGGTCGATGATTTGTTTGAGATCTTGAGGTAATGGGTAAGATGCTTGTGGCGGCTGCTTCACTGGGAAACCATGGTGCCGCCTGTTTTCAAACATGATCGATCTAACTCGATTCAGGCCCGAAGCGTTGCGCGTCGAACCCTACCGCTGGGCGTGTATTGACGGTTTGTTTTCACCGGACGATGCCGTGGCGTTGGTCAGCGCCTTTCCACGCGACCACTTCAAAACTGTCAAGGGATACGACGGTGAGAAGGGTTATGAATATGAGGCGCGTTCACTGATCGGAATGGACGCGGGCGTTCCGTCACACGCCGAATACTTGAGTCCCGCATGGCGGGGATTGGCGGAAGTGTTATTAGCGCCCGCTTACCGCGTGGCCCTTTCGCGGCTTTGCGGTTTGGATCTTGCCAATCTGTCAATGGAGGTGAACCTTTCGCACTATGGTCGAAGGGCCTGGCTCGGTCCGCACGTAGATTTAGCGGACAAAGTTGTCACGCATGTTTTGTATTTCAACGAGTACTGGAATCCTGAGGATGGCGGATGTTTGACGATCCTCAGATCGTCGGACATGAATCATGTTGTAAGCGTCGTGCCCCCGATAATTGGTAATTCGGTTGTCCTGGTCCGATCGGACAACTCGTGGCATGCGGTCTCTCCGGTGCGCGCAAATTGCCGGACGTCGCGTCGAAGCCTGGCAGTTACCTTCTATCGACCAGGTTCGCTGAGCACAATGTGGCCCGCCGGCGATGCGACCCCACTTCATCACTACACAGAGCGTTCAAGCCTCAGTGCCTGGTTATACGACAAGTTACAGGATTTAGGCGTCGCAGACTATTTGCGGTGATTGATGCAGATCGATCTGCTTGAAACCTCTCTCGTGCACAAATGTTTATGCTGCCGAATATCTGTCAATGACGTTCTGATAGAAATCGACCAGCAATGGAAGCACTGCTTGCGGCGTAAACGTTCGTTCGTAGTTCTTGCGGGCTGCGCGACCCATTCGTTCGCGAAGTTTCGGATCATTGGCAAGCCGACTCATCGCCGCCCCCAGTGCCGCTTGATTGTTAGGCGGAACCAGAATTCCGACATCGTCATTAACCAGGTCAGGAATCCCGCCAACCGTTGTCGCGATCACCGGCTTGGCGTAAGCCATAGCCTCGATGATCGCGTTCGGAGTTCCTTCGGTGAGCGACGGCAGAACGAACACGTCGATCTCTTTCAGGAAACGATCTCTCTCTCCCATAGTTGTGTAAACTCCCACAAGGCTGCATTTCTCTTCCAAACCCAACCGCCTCACCTCTCGAAGAATCTCGGATCGCTGGGAGCCATCGCCCGCGATTCTTAGTTCAATAAGGGGATGTTCGTTGTGTGCGATGTGAAAGCCATGGACGAGTCGCACCGGGCCTTTCAAATGCTCAAGCCGCGAAGCGAATCCGAAACGAACCGACTTAGACTGCACAGGATTACTTAATGTGCCATCCCCATTTGCCATGGCATGCGACAAAAGCGGAACCACATGGGGCGCGCGATCCAGCGGCAGCACGCGATGCATCTCCTGTGCGAGGCGCGGGGAAAGGGTCGCGACCTCGGAACAGAGCGGTAGCACCGATGCGAAGCGTTGATAGACTTCTTCGAAGCCCGGCGGATGGAACGGCATTCCAACCTCCTGATAGACAACGGGAAGGTCAACGGAATGTGCTGCGCGGATTAGCATTACCGCGCCTGGATCAGGGGTCATCACGTGCACAATATCGGGCTGACAACGCCGCAGGAATTCGCGGCATCGGTCTTGATAGCGCTGAATAAAATCGAAAACCAAATTCCTTGAATTTGTTCGAATCAGGCGGCTGGCGGGTCTGATTACTCGCGTAGCCGCGATTGCGACCCGACGTCCACCTGCCAGCAAACCAGTGAGTTTTGGTGAGACCAGTGAAGACAATTTGACGCCTGCGGTGCGCAATCGCGCGGCCAAAGGATCGTCGCCAGCAAGTGCGTGTACAAGCAGTACCTCAGGAGAATGGCCGGCGGCTCGCAGAGCGATTGCGTAATTCACAACTATTTCATCGGCTCCGCTCATCGGTCCGGCGAAGCTGTTCTTGCAGAAAAGGACTTTCATTTAGTAGTTTCGAGTATCTCTCGGTTGAATAGGTGCGCGTCTTTCGAATACGAAGCTCCACGTTGAAGCGCGGAGTATCTTTCTAAGCGCAGCAAAAGGATATAGACGAGCGATCAATAGCACGAGCCGAGCAAAACCCGCTGGGGTTCCGAACTTCAAACGGGTGACAGATTCCCAAATCAATTGCTCGGTCATCCGATCGGCAAAGCGCCGGTTCGTTTCCCGTCGCTGACAAACGCCTGCTTCGAGCACGCGCTCCAGGCGGGTCCACTTGTCTCGATGGAGGCGATATATTTTTTTATGCATCTGATCTGGTCGTGACGTCAATTGTTCAGAAGTCAAATTTGATTGTCTCCAAATCGCCACCGGGTGCGGCAAAGCCAACACTGGGTATAATTCGGCGATTCTCAACCACAAGTCCCAATCCGCGATTTCGGATGCTTCCTCGTCGAGCATGCCGACGCGTAATAAACAGGCGCGCCGGAAAACCACAGTCGGACAAGGTATGAAATTCTGTTGCATCAATTGCCAAAAGACATCGCCACTTGGACACTGCTCGGGATAATGACCGCCTGTAGCACGACCTTTCTGATCGCCGAAGAGTGTTTTGCCGTAAATCAGTCCCGCATCTGGGCGATTCTGAAGCACGTTGATTTGCGCATCTATTGATCCGGGCAAACGCAAGTCGTCGTCGTCCAGGAATGCAAGATAATCTGAAGTGCAGAATAGGATTCCGACGTTACGCGCGCCGCCGGGCCCGAGCCGCACTCGCGTGCGTAAATAGCGAGCATTGGGCAATCCTGCACACACCGCCGGTGTTTCATCTTCTGATGCATCATCGACAACTATTATTTCCGCGTCGCTCGCTGCCGCGCGGGCGCTGTCGACTGCGCGCGCGATGAGGTGAGCGCGGTTACGCGTCGGGATGATGATACTGACCGGAGGCATCGTTCAAAGAAGTGAAATGAGTTTGTAAATCGGCCCCAGACTCAACGTAATTGCGGCGGTTTTCTCGTTGCGTTTCGATGCTACGCCATAATATACGTGCATGTGTCGGCCGAGCCGCCCATCGCGGACTTATGCAAAGCGCCGCGAGAAAATTTGCCGCCGCAAATCGGATTTCTCCACGCGGTAATTGCTCAGCCGCGCGCCAACTGAGCGTGTCGGCGATCCGGCGCTTCGTCTCTCGTCGAATTGATTTGCGGAATTGGACCTCGGCTGCACGAGCGCGCGGCAACAAAAAAAGTTTACGCTGATGTTTGATCGCCGCCCGCAAGTGTGCGGCCTGATGGGATGAGCCTTGACCTGACTGCGGCGTCGCACAACGATAAATGCAAACTGGTTTGTCGTCGAGAATTGCCGGACGATGGGCTGCAAGACGCGTCCACATGTCCCAATCATCGATTCCAGCAAGCCGCCAATGAAATAGTCCAACTTCCGCAAAGCACTCTTTGCGAACGACAACCGAATCCGGGATCAAATGAACACTTAGCTGGATGACTCGCCAAAAAATGTCTCCACTCTCGGCTCCAGGAAACGCGACCTGTCCGGTCGGCCGGCAATCTTGATCTGCCAGCAGGACAGCACCGGCCGCGAACGCGGCTGCGGGCGCGGCTTCAAGTAAACGCACCTGATCGTCGAGCGATCCAGGTAAACGTAGATCATCATCGTCTAAAAAACTGACGTAATCGGATTTACTCGCCAAAATTCCGACATTGCGCGCGCCCGCGACGCCCTGATTTCGGTCGAGACGGATGTACTTAATACCTCGCAACTTGTTGCACACGGCAGCAGTTTCATCCTGTGAGGCATCATCAACAACGATTACTTCAACATTGTCCGCGGCACGCAGAGCGCTGTACACGGCGCGCGGCAGCAAGTGCGGCCGATTGAAAGTTGTAATGATCAGACTGACTTTTGTCATGCCTACGACATCGAGGAGAAACGCGTCTGTTGTTTATCGTACCAATAGCCAGAACGTCTCAGAGGATTTTGGTGGAGCCGAGGGGGATCGAACCCCTGACCTCTTGAATGCCATTCAAGCGCTCTCCCAGCTGAGCTACGGCCCCGTGTTCCTGCACCGTAGTTTCGCGGTGCTTTTGAGGTGCGAGCCATGATAGAGGAGAAGGAAGAGAGATTCAAAGGGCTCCCCGTTTAAGTCTGCAGAATTAGATTGACGTTGTTGGGGGAACGAGCGTAGTCTCCATTTTGTCGCAGGCGCGACATACTGAATGAGTCACGAACGCAACAGCTATCGCTATTATTACCGTTCGCAGTCCAGAGGACTGACGGTTAGGCGATGCGCTGTCGCGAGTTGACGTAAACTCACAGACAAGTTTCAGAAGCCGGCCATCGGTCCTTGCGGGGATCGATGGCCGGTTTAGTTTTTTTGGGAAAGACGAGACGGCCGCGCCGCCTGATGTGGGGTGGTGGCTATGTCGCACCACGAGAAAGCGTCGATGGCGGGGCTTCACCCCTTTTTGGGCAGAGCCCAAAACGGAACTCAATAGATTAGTGGGAAGGTCAGAGACCTTCCGCACATCGGGCGGCACAGCCGTGGGAGGATAGCTACTGATGACCAAACAAGAACAATCACCACTTCTTTCTGATCACGTTGATGCGCGGCCGGTGACAAGTGATGACGCGACTGCGGGTCGCAACGACATCGTCCAACTCGATCCCGATCACCCGGGTTTTCGGGATGCGGAATATCGCGCGCGCCGAAATGAAATCGCGGAGCTTGCCATGAATTATCAGCCGGGCGATCAGATTCCCGATGCGCCTTACACGGATGATGAGCATCGCGTCTGGCAGACAATCTGGCGCGCACTTGGACCAGCTCATCAGCAGCATGCGTGCGCAGAGTATTTACAAGCCATCGACCAGTTGGACTTTTCTGACAATCGAATTCCTCAGTTGGGCGAAGTGAGTGAGCGCGTCCAGGCAATCAGTGGCTTTCGCCTCGAGCCCGTCGCCGGGTTGGTCCAGCCGCGTGTGTTTCTTGAGAATCTGGCTGACGGTGTTTTCCTCTGCACGCAGTACATCCGTCATCACTCGACGCCCATGTATACGCCGGAGCCTGACGTCGTCCACGAAATCGTTGGGCACGGTGTGACGCTGGCGTGCCCGCAGCTGGCGGAGCTCAACCGTCAATTCGGACGCGCGGTCAAGCGCACGAAGTCCGCGGAAGAACTCGAGATTCTTTCGCGCGTCTACTGGTTCACAATTGAGTTTGGCGTGCTGCGTGAGAACGGAAAACTGAAGGCGTATGGCACCGGGTTGTTGTCATCAGCCGGTGAATTGGAAGAGATGCATCAGGCCGAGTTGCGGCCGCTCGATTTGGCGCTCGTCACTAAGCAAACGTACGATCCGACGCATTTTCAACCCGTGTTGTTTTGCGGGGACTCGTTCGAGATGATGTGCGGGACGCTGCGCGAATACCTGGTTCAGTGGTAGCCTTTAACGAGCCGAAAAACATAAAATCTACGCTTCTGTTTATGTCTGACGAAAACAACACCTTCGACATTCTCACGCAACTGGTTCGGACCGGCCACGAAACTGAATGGCCTGCGGGCCGGCCAACTTCGACTCCGATTTACGCTGCGGCGACCTACACCTACGAGTCGATGGATGAGATGGACAAGGTCTTCGCCGGCGAACTTC
>Ga0157378_10000099_pt1 | contig 81561 bp, 73 predicted proteins | sample M65metaG_FD_115309 | JGI IMG/M metagenome (GOLD analysis project Ga0157378, IMG submission 115309) | Miscanthus rhizosphere microbial communities from Kellogg Biological Station, Michigan, USA - M6-5 metaG | ecosystem: Host-associated > Plants > Roots > Rhizosphere > Soil | place: USA: Michigan... | reverse complement strand
TGATCACTGGTATTGCGGGTTTTATCGGGTCTTCCATTGCGCGCGCGCTGCTCGCCCAAGGGGGCCAAGTACGCGGAATTGATAACTTCTCCACTGGGAAACGCGAGAACATCGCAGAAATCCTCGATACGATTGATTTCCGCGACGTCGATTTGGCGGACATCGACGGCGTAAACGATGCCTGCCGCGGTGTGGACTACATTTTCCACGAAGCCGCCATCCCCTCGGTTCCGAAATCAGTGCTGGATCCGCTGGGCAGCAATCGTGCCAATGTGGACGGCACCGTGCACCTCCTGCTCGCGGCGAGGGAAGCCAGGGTGAAACGCGTCGTGTATGCGGCCTCGTCTTCCGCCTATGGAGACACGCCCACACTGCCAAAACATGAGGGCATGCCGCCAAATCCGATCTCTCCCTATGCGGTTGCGAAACTGGCCAGCGAGTACTACATGACGTCGTTTTACCGCTGTTACGGCTTGGAGACGGTCTGTCTGCGATACTTCAACATATTTGGTCCGCGGCAGGATCCAACGTCACCATATTCCGGAGTTCTGGCAAAATTCATTACCCAGATGCTCGCGAATCAGCAGCCGACGATATTTGGGGATGGCGAGCAGAGCCGCGATTTCACTTACATTGACAATGTTGTTTCGGCGAACCTTCTGGCCATCAAGGCACCTAACGCGCAAGCCGCCGGAAACGTATTCAACGTCGCCACCGGAACCCGAGTTGATCTGAACGAGACGTTTCGATTGTTGAAGAAGATCATCGGCTACAAGGGCGAGGTGAACCATGGTCCGGAACGGTCAGGCGACGTGAAACACTCCCTCGCGGATTTGACTCGAACCGAAAAAGCTCTCGGATACAGGCCGCTGGTTAGTTTTGAGGAAGGCTTGCGCAAAACCGTGGATTGGTACCGGGGACAACAGAAGGCGGCCCAAGCCTAGCACCGGCGGCGTTCTGCAGGGTTGGCCAGCGCTAGCGGGTATGAACTTGCTCCGGGAACGCCTTCACTCCGCCGCGGCTGAACTCAAACAGCAAGTTCCATTCTGAGGAAACAGGCTGACCGTTGAGGGTGGGAGGTGTAAACGTCCACTGGTGCGCGGCTTCCATGGAATGACGCGCGAAGTACTGGCTCGGCCCGGCTGACACGAACCTCGCCTCGCTAACCTTACCACTCGCATCCACCTTCAGACGCAATCTGACCTTAACGTGTCCCTGAATGGTCCGCAGCGCTCCCGCCGAAACGTTCGGCTGCATCTGGTGAAGGACTGCGCCAGACTCGAGAGCCGCTCCCGGGGCAGCAGGAGCTTGAGCGGGAGTCTCAGCTGGCAGGGAGGAGATCGTGGCCGGTTCGGCCCCGGATGTGGACGGCGAGTTTTTCAACCCCGGCGAAGCCCGGTGTTGATTCAACAATTTTACCGTCAGGGTGATGGCGAGGATGGCAACCACGATCAGGAAAAAGATCAGCCCTGTGACACGTCTGGAGCCGCCGCTCCGTGAATCGTTTTCCAATGCAGGCTCTTCCCTCGGCTGCGTTTCTGGCTTCGGCGGCTTGCTGGTCAGGGCCTCAGGTAATTGCAACCGGATCGACCTTGCTATCTCGCGAACAGTCGAGCGCTTGAGAGGATCCTTCGCGAGAGCGTGCTCGACGATCTGGGCATAGGGCTGAGGGATTCCCCTGGGCACGATCTCGGGGCGGGGTGGATGCTGAGTCAATGATTCGACAAGCATCGCACCGAGCGACCAGACGTCCGCGGCGGGCGAAAGTTGTCCGGAGGACAACTCGGGAGCGCTGTATGCACCTTCTGGCAATTTCCTCGGCTTGGTTCCTGCAGCTTGAATGCCGTCACTGGAAAGCTTCAGCTGGTCGCCAATGGCCATCACATTAGCGGGACAAAGGTGCCCGTGAACCAGGTCTCGATCGTGGAGATAAGCCAAGGCCGCGATCGACGGCCGCAACATCGCCTCCGTTTCAGACCCTGTGAGCGCGCGTTGCGGCACTACCTGAGCCAGATTTTCATCGGCGTATTCGGTGACGACAAAGAGGAGTTCGTTTCCTGAAAGCCAGCATTGGCCGCCATCGAAAACGCGCAGTAGGTGCGGATGTGAGAGTTGTGCTACGCGCTTCCAATTCGAGAGTAGAGCCTCGGCTTGTTCCCCGCTGGAGCGAACGAGTTTAATCGCGGCCTTAGCTTTCGTATCAGCCGGCAAACTGGTAAGGAAAACGGCGGTGCTATCCGAGCCTCCGAGGTACTGCTCGAGAGGATAGCGGCCATCCACGGTTTGTCCCTGCCATTGTTTTCCGAAGTCCACGGATCGATCGGCGCGCACTGCTGCCCGCATGGGGAGCATTGTATGCTAATCGCGTACAAAGGAATGCTGTGAAAAAGACCCGGAAGTCCCTTTCCCCGCTGTCGAGGTCTTGGCAGAGGCAGACCGGAACGGACTGCTAAAATGACGTCAGACTATGTTTGAGAATCTGCAGGAACGGCTACAACGGACCTTCAAATCGCTGCGGGGTCAGGCGGTCCTGAATGAGGAGAACATCCAGGAAACCATGCGCGAACTGCGCTTGGCCCTGCTTGAAGCCGACGTCAATTTCAAAGTCGTAAAGCAGTTCATCGATCAGGTGCAAGCCAAAGCCGTCGGCCAGCAGGTGATGACTTCGCTTTCGCCCGGCGAGCAAGTCATCAAGATTGTCCGCGACGAACTGGTAAACATCCTCGGCAAGGACACCGCTCGGGTTAAATTTGCGTCCCAGCCACCGACCGTCGTGTTGATGGCAGGTTTGCAAGGCTCGGGTAAGACCACCACCTCAGGCAAGCTGGCGCACTGGCTCAAGAATGGCGGACACCGTCCGCTCCTGGTCTCGGTCGACGTCTATCGTCCAGCCGCGCGAGAGCAGTTGAAGGTCGTGGCGCAGGCTATCAAAGCGCAGATTTATCAGGGCGAAGTCGTTGATGCGAACACGACAACCGTTGAGCGGCTCGCCAAGGAAGCCCGCCGTGAGGCCATCAACTCCGGGTGCGACGTTCTGATCGTCGATACCGCCGGACGCCTCCACATTGACGATCAACTGATGGATGAAATGCAGTCCCTCAAGAAGCTGCTGAATCCGTCGGAAATCTTATTTGTGGCAGACGCAATGACCGGACAGGACGCGGTCCGTTCAGCGGACGAATTCCACAAGAAGCTTTCCCTCACCGGCGTGGTCCTGACCAAGTTGGACGGCGACGCCCGCGGTGGCGCAGCGCTTTCCATCCGTCAGGTTACCGGGGCACCCATCAAATTTATCGGCGTGGGTGAAAGGTATGATGCGCTTGAGCCTTTCCATCCCGACCGCATCGTGTCACGGATTCTCGGCATGGGCGACATTCTCTCGCTCATTGAGCGCGCCGAGCAGACGGTCGACAAGAAGAAGGCGCAGGACATCGCCACACGCGCCTTGTCGGGCGATGGCTTTTCCCTCGAGGACTTTCGCGATCAGCTCCGGCAGGTGCGCAAGATGGGCTCCATCCAGAACCTGATGGGGATGCTCCCTAGCATTGGCCCATTCGCCGGCCTTCAGAAACATGCCGATAAAGTTGACGAAACCCAGATCAACCGCGTCGAGGCCATCATCAATTCGATGACCGCCCACGAGCGCACTCATCACGATGTGATCAATGGCAGCCGGCGGAAGCGCATTGCCCGAGGCTCGGGGACAACGGTTCAGGAAGTAAACCATCTGCTTCGCCAATATGCCCAAATGCGCAAAATGTTTAAGCAAATGGGCAAGGGCAACATGATGCGCAAGCTGGCGGGAATGCGGTTCTCTTAGAGCTTTCTGCGATCGGCCGGAGGCTTTGAGCGTGCCCGGCCATTCCGACAGACGGTCACTGCCAGAAAGACGGTCACTGCCAGAATGAAGCGGGTTGCAGAACGCTCAAGCGGTTTGGTATTGACTGCTAAGTGCTCTTTATGAAATGGCGCTCACTCCAAGAATCCTCTCCTGAGCCCGGCACGCGGCGGCTGTATGAAATCTACGCTAAGCGGCGAGCACTGATTGCTCGATATGTTCCGGCGGACGTCCAGGCTATTCATGCCCGCGCGGTTGAAGATCTGAAGCTGTCCGGCATCGCCGAACGAACGCTGCGGACGGGTGATTCAGCTCCAGAATTCGAACTCCCCGACCAAGTTGGACTCTTAGTACGCTCCACTGACCTTCTATCGCGGGGCCCCCTCATCCTCTGTTTCATTCGTGGGCGATGGTGCCCTTTTTGCGTAGGTCAGATGGAAGCCATGAACGCCATCGGTCCCGACTTGGAACAGCTCAGCGCGTCGCTGGTGGCCATCTCTCCGCAGAACCTGCACCAGTCCTTCCTGATGGCGGACCAGCACAAGCTTGGGTTCCCCTTGCTTAGCGACGCTGGCAATCAGGTTTCGCGACAGTTTGGGCTGGTCTATCAGGTTCCTGAATATCAGCAGGAGGTTTATCGGCGAGCCTTCGTGAATCTGCCACACATCAATGGGGACAATACCTGGGAGCTACCGATTCCAGCAACGTTCGTGATAGGGAGAACTGCCGCTGGATGCGGGGCCGCACGGATCCTGTTCTCCTCGGTCACGCCTGACTACACCGAGCGTGCCGAACCGAGCGACATGGTCGCCCGCATTGCACAGCTTTTGTCCTGAGCAGCGCTCATTCTTTGCGACCGATCCTCAGCCGTCTTAACCGTAGAATCGGGAGGCGGGCGGGAGCTACACGCCTGAACCCAGGTTATGCGACTGGCACCTGCTGATCGGGGTCCTCCTCCTGCAACATGAATTGCAGAACCTCCTGAGGTACCGGAGCCTGCCAAACCGGGGCGAACGATTGGCGATGCAGGGGGCATGGGCCATACTGCCGCAGCGCGGCGAGATGCTTTGGCGTGCTGTATCCCTTATTGGATTTTAGAGCGTACACCGGGAAAACCGGATCCCACTCGGCAAGCATGCGGTCCCGCTCGACCTTAGCCAGGATGGAAGCGGCGGCAATGGACGCCGATAAGGCATCGCCGTGAATGATGGCGCGCTGCGGCAGGTCGAGATCGAGCTTCATGGCATCAATCAAAAGGTGATCAGGGGTGGGTTGCAGCTGCCGAATTGCTTGCTGCATTGCCTGCTTGGACGCTTGATAGATGTTGATTTGATCAATGCGCGCGGCGTCCACTGCGGCTATCGACCAGGCAATCGCATGTTCGCGAATGCGCTCGGCCAGTATTTCCCTTCGGTCAGCAGGCAGCAGCTTCGAATCGCGCAAACCGCGGATGCGATAGCTCGAATCAAGTACTACGGCGGCAGCCACGACGGGGCCGAAAAGCGACCCGCGCCCGACTTCATCGACACCCGCGACGAGCCTCGCTCCCGAGGCCCACGCGAGCTTTTCATACTTCAGCGTGCAGCGCAGGCTCTTTAGCAGGCGCAACTTGGCAGCGGAGGGCGATATCTCTTTGTCGGGGCGAGGTTGACTACGAGTGGCCACTACCAGGATGTTGGCTCAGTTCAGGCTGTGGGTGCAAGAGGAAAACGGGGTAGACGGAGAGTTGTCCTTGGGGGCGTCGTTGCCGGAGACCTGCTTGTACTCACCTGACCGCCCAGACAGGAATGATCAAGTCAGGCCAACTCAGGCCACTTTGATCAGCATGCAGGTGATATCGTCGTGCTGCGGAGTTGAGCCGACGAACGTGTTGACGTCGAGCATCATTCGGTCGAGCAAAAGATCAGGCGCAAGCCCCGCGTTCGCAGTCAGGACGGCGATCATGCGTTGCTCACCGTACTCTTCGTCGGCGCCGTTGACGGCTTCCACCAAGCCATCGGTGAAGATGATCAGCCAGTCGCCGCTGACCAGAGTGACCTCCCCCGACGCGTAGTTGGCATTCTGCTGAATGCCCAATGGCAATCCACCGGCATCTAGGCGCTCGATTGCGCCGGAACTTCTTCGCAGCACCGGATTGTTGTGCCCTGCGTTGATGTAGCTCAGCACGCCAGGGCCGGGCTGATATTCACCTATAAACGCGGTCGTAAAACGCAGCCCGCCCTGACTGTTGCAGCAGGCATAGTTGTTCATGCCTGAAACCAACTGGGGGAGCGCAGATCCAGTGGATGAAAGAGTCTTCAGGCTTGCCTGAAACGTTGCCATGAGCAACGCCGCAGGGATGCTCTTGCCGGCCACGTCAGCGACCGCGAGAAGTATGGTTTGCTGTTCAGGGGTTGAAGTCAGGCGGGGGAAGACGTCGTAGTAGTCCCCGGCTACGGTGTTCGCTGGGCGGGTAGCAAAGGCGATGGTTAACCCCGGAACCAGCGGCGGGGTTGATGGCAACAGCCAGCTCTGAATGTCGCGCGCAATTTCAAGATCGCGCTTCATCACGACGCGATCCGCGATCTCCAACATCAAAACCAAGAACAGGGCAACGCCAGCCCAAAATTGGAAATTAGGCGTCACGATTTGGACATCGTGCGTCGCTTTGTGAAACTGTACGCCGCCACTTGGCAGGATCAGCAACACCACTCCGATCAGCAGTAGGACGCGGCGGGCCGGGGTAAGTTTCTCTAGAACAGCCCACATGAACCCCTTCAGTCTTTGCACGAAGACTCTGCCCTTGGGCTGCCCGGGAACTTCTTCGACATTAAAATCGCGCTGGTAGAACTTATAGCCGCTCTGCGCGTCTCGTTTGAACTGCGACCACAATTCTGTCAGTTCCATGCCGGCGGTCACACGTTGCCAGAAGCGATCAAGGTTGTTCAACACGCGGGGCCGTTCGTTCTGCCGAGGGCGGAGTGGAGGGGCACCGCCGGCTGATTGCCGATTCCCAGGCTGGTTCGACGTCGTTGTCCGCTGCTCGCTAGGCATTTTGGAGATGCCGAATTATAGAAGGAAAGGCTAGACGGGTGGAGTGGAGTTGCTTGAGCCGATCGTCATGCCTAGGAAAGCATGGTGATCCGCTGGTCGCCAGCATCATCGCTCCCCACTGGCGACCTGCGATAAGAATGTTCCGGCGTTAGCTGCTCGCTTGACTCGGTGCTTGCTCGCGTTCTACATCGCGAAGGCGGGCAGCTTTGCCGCGCAGGTTGCGAAGGTAGTAGAGCTTGGCGCGCCGCACCTTCGAGGAGCGCACGATATCCACCTTGTCGACGACCTTGGAGTTGTCCGGGAATATGCGTTCGACGCCTTGGCCGAAGCTGATCTTGCGAACTGTGAAGCTGGCCTGCGGCCCGCGGTTGCGCGCGATTACTACACCCTCGAACGCTTGCAAGCGCTCCTTGTCGCCTTCTTTAATCTTCACTTGCACGCGGACAGTATCGCCCGGACCGAATTCCGGCAGATCGGTGCGCTTGGTCTTGGACAGAAGTTTTTCGATGATCAGGTTCGACATGGTGTACCTGCTTCCTCAGTGTAATCTCTAGGGCAGCCTCAAACTAGTTCGAGCTGCGGGCAGTAGGCGATGAGCAACTATTTCGTTGGCTCGTCGCTCACTGCTCATGGCTCGATGCGATCTCCGCTAGCAAATCTCTATCTTCTGCGCTCAATGGCGCTTCACTCAAAAGATCAGGTCGGTTGCGAAACGTTTTCTCCAGCGCTGAACGTCTGCGCCAACGCCGAATCTCTTCGTGGTTCCCATTGACCAATACTTCTGGAACCTTAATCCCGCGGAAATCTGCAGGCCGCGTGTAATGCGGATAGTCGAGCAATCCGCCAGACGAACAAGTGGAACGAGGACCCTTGTCGCCAATTTCGGCGCCTACGAAAAACGACTCTTGCCGCGTAGACGCTTGGTTCCCAACCGCGCCCGGAATCAGCCGGATCACGGTATCGGCGATCACTGCCGCGCCGATCTCGCCGCCACTCAGGACGTAATCCCCGATCGAAATCTCGCGGTCGGCAAGATGCGTGCCGACCCGCTCGTCCACTCCTTCGTAACGGCCGCAAATCAGGACTAACCGATCCAACGAAACCAGCTCGGTTGCCATGGACTGATCAAAGCGCCTGCCTTGTGCCGACAGCAGCACGACCGATTGCCTTGTTTCAGCACGCTCGCTGCGAGGCGCCAGGTTCAACGACTCCACGCATGCAAAGAGTGGTTCCGGCTTCAGGACCATGCCTTCGCCGCCGCCAAACGGGCGGTCATCCACGGTACGATGGCGATCGCAAGTGTGAACCCGCAGATCGCGAACTTCAATCTTCACCAGCTCCGCTTCGCGCGCCCGACGGATGATACCGTACTCCAGCGGCCCGCGAAAAAAATCCGGAAAGATGGTGACGATATCGATCTGCACAAAGAAAACCTCTACTGCAAAGTTTCGCAGAATCGCCAAGCACATCTCTTTGCGCACTTTGCGGCACTTGTTGGCGCTCTTTGTGGTTAAGAGCTTTTCTTCTGCTGCCGCTTCTCTTGTTCGGTCAACGGCGCGTTTACTTCCAGCAGTCCTTCGGGCAGGTTCATCTCGATATGCTTGCCTTCGAGATCGACTCGCACCAAGAACTCCTGCGCGAACGGGATTTCCAGTTCGCCCTTGCCTGACCCAACCACCAGCAGTGGCGCTTCCCCCGCGCCGAAGCGAACATCTCTGATCTCGCCGACTCTTTTACCGGCGTCTAGCAGCAAGCAACCCACCAAATCGCTGACGTAGGACCAGCCTTGTTGCAACTCTGCGCGCTCAGCGCGCGGAACCTGCAGTTCGCACCCAACCAGCTGTTCAGCGTCGGAGATCGAATCGATGCCCCTGAACTTCAGAACCAGCAAGTCCTTGTGCGGCCAGGCATCCTCAACCTTCAACTCGCGGCGGCCATCACCTTCCCCGAGCACGAGCAGGCGCAATCCCCTTTGCAACCTATCCGGGACGTCGCTGTGCAACTCGACTGCGACTTCGCCGCGCCGCCCTTGGGTCTTCAAGACACGGGCGAGACTGATGAACTCGTTCGCCTTCAGGTCTGCCACGGATTCACACGAGTCAACGCCGATTGGGAATCCTCAAGCGAACTTGCAACTCAGCTACAAATCAGCGGGAATCCCGGCTTGCTCTAAAATACTATTCCAGGATCTCCAGCTCGTAGCGCTGATCGGTCTTAATACCCGCTGCATGCAACAGGTTCCGCATCGCACGCGCAATCTTACCGCCTTTGCCGATCACCCGCCCCATATCGTCCTCGGCTACTTCGAGTTCGAGGACAATCTCACCGTCTTCGCTGAACTCGTCGACAAACACCTGCTCGGGCGCATTCACCAGCGCCTTCACCACGTGCTCGACAAGCGCCTTCGGATTGGCATTCTGGTCGGTCAAGTAAAGAATTTCCTCTCCGCGGATCAATACGGCTGCACACGGAATCGTGAATCCGTGAAACCAGCCTATATCCCGTCCCGTGCGAATTGAAGTTACGACGCAGCTGGAGCAGCGGCAGCGGGGATCGCTAGGATCTTTCCTACGCGCTCCGAGACTTGCGCACCCTTGGAGCGCCAGTAATCAATGCGCTCGCGCTTCAGTTCGACGCTGGCCGGACTGGTGCGGGGATTGTAGGTCCCAACAATCTCGACCGGGCGCCCATTGCGTGCGCGTGCCTTCTCGATCACGACCACACGGTAGTGAGGCTGCTTGCGCGCACCCGTGCGCGCCAGACGAATCATTAACACTGAACTGGTTCCTTTCCTAGTACTTCCGGTTTTCTTGACCCTTGAAACGAGGGCAGCAGGTCAGCTCCTCTGACGTCCCAAGCCGCCAACCATGGCGGAGGGGACCGGCGGGAACAAGACAAGTAATTATTATCCTAGAGGTTAGCTGGATTGGCAAGAGGCGTTCGCCCGAACGAGACCTCGGCATTGTAGGTCATATGGAGGGCAACGGCAAGCGTGTGTCGGGTCTGCAGTTAGCGGCTATGATTGGCTCCATGAAGAAAGCCACAGCTCGCCATCGACGAGTGGCGAAGGAGCAGTCTGGCTGCCGGACCGTGAGCGAATACCTATCGCAAGTACCCGAACCTGCGCGCGGCACGCTAGAGAAGGTCCGAAAGGTGATTCATTCAGTCGTGCCGCGAGAAGCCGAAGAAGTCATCAGCTACGGGATTCCGGCGTTCAAGCACAACCGGGTCATCGTCTGGTACGCAGCGTTCTCGGACCATTGCAGCCTCTTCCCCACGGCAGAGGTGATCGAGAAATTCAAGGGAGAGCTCGAAGGCTACACCACTTCCAAAGGGACGATCCAGTTTCCGGTCGATCAACCCCTGCCTGCGACTCTGGTTAGAAAGATCGTCAAAGCGCGGCTGGCTCGGATTTGATGAAATGCGCCGTTTCTGAAGGGGGTCTTCAACTAAGACACGATGGTGGTCAAGGCTGTGATCCCGGATCAGAGAAAAATCCGTCTCACGGGGCATTGGATTGGCATGTTCAGCCGCCCTCCGCCCGGTCTATTGCTTCTTCGGCGCTACCTCGATCACCGCGGCTACGGCCGGCTTCGCTTCGCTATTACGGTCAAAGAGCAACGGGAAGTTGGTTCGGCCTCGTATCGGCCAGTCATTCTTCCAGGAGTCTTTGTCGCTCACGCCCCAGAGGGTCACGCGCGTGACCACGCCGCAATGGCTGGAGTAAATGTGGAACAAGTCGGCCCAGCGGCTGGTAATCTGCTGTTGAACAGCCTCAGGCAGGCCGCTCGCGTAAGGGTTGTATTTAGGGTTGCTAGAGACTTTGACCGACACATCGGCGGTTGGATCCTGAAACGGCGATGGCAGCACGTCCAGGTCCAGTTCGGTGATCATGACTTTCACGCCGAGCTTGCCGAACTCGTCGATGGTGGTGTTCAGCTGCTCTGCCGTTGGCCAGTCAAGGCTCAAATGATCCTGCAGCCCAACTCCGGCGACGGGAAAGCCTTTTGACTTTAGCTTTTTGATAAGTTCCAGGGCTCCCTTGCGCTTGGGCTCGTTCTCGAGGTTGTAGTCGTTGTAGTAGAGCTGCGCATTAGGATCGGCCTTGTGAGCGTACTCGAAGGCTTTCTCGACGTAATCAGGTCCGATGATCTTTAACCACGAAGTTTGCCGGAGAGTTCCATCTTCGTCCACGGCTTCATTGACGACATCCCAGCCGTTCACCCGGCCCTTATAGCGCCCCACCACTTTGTTGATATGGTCGCGCATGCGCTTGAGCAGTTGCTTGCGGGTAGCGGGCTTGCCGTCTTTCCCTTCAAACACCCATTTCGGAGTTTGCGAATGCCAGACCAGGGTATGGCCGACGATGAACATGTGGTTCCGCTCGCCGAAATTCACATAGGCATCGGCGGCCCCGAAGTTGTAGGTGTGGGGTTGCGGATGCACGGGTTCCCATTTGAGATCGTTCTCCGGGCTGATGCTGTCGAACTGCTCCTGGGTGATGGCGGCCTCTTTCGCATCCTTGCCGGTGAACTGATCCGAATTGAGCGCCGCGCCCACCAGAAAGCATCCGTCATAAGCCTGCTTGAGTGTGGGCTGCTGGGCAGTGACCATGAGCGATGCCAACGTCATCACGACAAGCAGCAAGCAGCGGCCCATTTGTCCCCCCTGGCTACGAAGAAGTGGCTTGCGCGTTCGCGTATTTCCTCCTGCGCTCAGTGAGATCGTCCTGAACCTTCGCATTGAGCGATTTGCTGATCGGGTAGGCGAACAGGCAAACGATCACCAGAGCCAGAAGGATTGCTGGAAAGATGCTTGAACCCAAGCGGATTCCCCGCAAAGCGCGCTCACTTTGCGCGACATTCGGCACGTAGTCATATAGCTTTAGGATTTGCGCGCTGAGCCAGCCCCCTAGTCCCAAGCCTGCCTTGAGTGCAAATAGAATTCCCGCGAACATGAAACCCGTAGCACGGCGATAGTTCTTCCACTCAGAATAGTCGGCAACATCGGCGATCATGACCCAGAGCAGCGGAACCGTCGGCCCCCATCCAATGGCCCACAGAATACTCAACCAGAAAAGCATTCCGATAGAAGAAGGGGTCGCCCAGAATACCCAGGCTGTGGCGATGGTTGTGACGATGACGCCCGCGATAAAAACCGCTTTCTTGCCAAAACGGTCGGCCAGCGGCTTGGAGAAGATAATTCCGACGATTTGAACGATACTGCCGACGACAAAGAACAGACTAAAGGCGACTGCAGCAGCGTTAGATCCATCGGGCTTGATCAGCAGGCCGAAGGCGTTCAGCGTGGAAGCCCAAAGTCCGGACACGTTGGCTCCCTCGGCGAGGCCGAACTTTCCAAGAAATTCTCGAATCTGCCCTTGATCAAGGTAATAAGCAAACAAGTAGTTTGACGAACTGCCCCGGACCACCAACATGGTAAAAACGCACAAGGTGAGGAGAAACATCACCACCCAGGGGCCACAACTAAACACGTCTCTTATGTCGGCGCCGATGGGATGGGTATCCCCGGGCGGCGGCTGCACCCTCTCTTTCGTGCTGAAAAATGTGATCAGGTTCAGAACCACGATGAGCGATGCGAAGATCGCCATGGTGACCGCCCAGCCCCTGGCGGAATTGCCTTGGCCGAGTTTCGCAACCAGCGGGAGTGGAAGAGCTTGGATGATGAACTGCCCAATCAGCGCGCCCACGAACCGGTAGCTGGCAATGCTGCTGCGTTCGCTGGAATCTGGCGTCATGACTCCCATCAACGCGGAATACGGAGTGTTGTTCGCCGAGTACATCATCATCAACAGCGTGTAGGTGATGTAAGCGTACACAAGCTTTGCGCTGGGACCGAAGTCCGGAGTAACGTACACTAGCCAAAAGATGAGTCCAAAGGGCAGAGCCGTCCCGAGAATCCAAGGGCGGAATTTCCCCCAGCGCGTCTGGGTACGGTCCGAGAGGCCGCCGACAAAGGGATCTACGACCGCGTCCGCCAACCGGAGAACCAGAAACATGTAGCTGACCGCGCTGGCAGAAATTCCCGCCGTGTCGGTATAGAAGCGGGTTTGGTACAGAATCATGGACTGAAAGAAGAAGTTGGTGGCGATGTCACCCATCGCATAGCCAACCTTTTCTTTCACCGGGACGTGTTGTTGGGCTTCGGGCATGGCGCCTCGTTTTCTGGATGATCTTGAGCTCAGTTCACCGTCAACGTGACCTTCTCTAGATCTTCATCGCGCGATGAGTTACCGACCATGATCGAGAACTCACCGGGCTCGACTACGTACTTCATGTTGATGTCATAGAACGCGAGGGAATCCCGCGTGATCTCGAAGGCGACCTTCTTGGTTTCGCCCGGACGCAGCGTTACTTTTTCGAAGCCTTTCAATTCCTTTACCGGTCGAGTGACACTGCTCACGAGGTCCCGAATGTACATCTGCACGACTTCCGAGCCTTCGCGTTTCCCGGTATTGGTAACGTCGGCAGATACACGCGTTGCCCCGTTGGGCTTGATCTTTGATTTCTCCAGCCGAACATTGCCAATCGAGAACGTGGTGTAGCTCAGGCCATAGCCGAAAGGGAAAAGCGGGGAGACGTCATCAAATAGATATCCGCGACGAGCTGAAGGCTTGTAGTTATAAAAAGCTGGCAGGTGCCCGACAGAGCGCGGCACGCTGATGGGCAATTTTCCGCCGGGATTGATGTCGCCGAAAAGCGCCTCAGCAACGGCGCGGCCGGTTTCTTGCCCCAGATACCAACATTCGAAAATCACCGGAACATTCTCGGCAACATAGTTGATGGAGAGCGGTCGCCCGTTGAAAAGGAATACCAAGACGGGCTTGCCGGTCGCGACCATCGCTCTGACCAGCTCTTCCTGACGGCCCATCAGGTCCAGGCTAGTGCGGTCCCCCATGTGCTGACGCGACCAGGCTTCCCGCGAAGTTTGTTCATTCCCGCCGATCGTAAGCACGACGACATCTGCTTGTTTCGCGACTTCAACTGCTTCCGCGATCTGGCGGCGATCCTCGTGTGGATCGCTCGGAACAACCACGTCCTCGCCCCAGGAGCCACCGATGGTAATCTTGCAGCCTTCGCTGTAGAGCACCTTGACGCGATTCCCCACCCGCTCTTTTATGCCGTCAAGCACGGTCACGTTATAACGCGGAACACCGCTGTATCCGCCAAGCAGGCTGCGGTTCGCATTCGGGCCGATCACGGCAATGGTGGCGATCTTATCGAGGTTCAACGGCGCAATATTGTTCTCATTCTTAAGCAGCGTGATCGCTTCCCGCGCGCCCTCGAGCGCAACCAGCCGGTTCGCTCCGGAGCTAACAATGCGGTTTGCTACATCTGGATCAACGTAAGGGTCTTCGAAGAGGCCAAACTTGAACTTCCAATAGAGCAGCGGAGCAACCAATTCATCCAGTTGCGACTCCTTCAAAATGCGTTTCCTTACCAGTTCCACGAGATTCAGATAGATGTCGGGATCGGGCGCCTCGAGGTTGACTCCGGCTTCGATGGCTAGGCGGCAGGACTCCTTCTTGTCGGCGGCAACGAAATGACCGTGAGTGTCGGGCTTGTAGCTCAGTTCCCACAGCGCCCAATAATCGGAAATGATGAAGCCTTCGAATCCCCACTCTTTGCGCAAGACATCGCGCAGCAGCCACTTGTTAGCGTGGGAAGGAACACCATCCACTTCGTTATAGGAGGCCATCACGCTGATAGCGCCGGCTTTCTTTAACACTTCTTTGAAGGGATAAAAGAACACCTCGCGCAGCACCCGCTCTGACAAGTTCGCGGGAGCGCAGTTCATGCCAGACTCAGGCTGGCCATGACCGGTGAAATGCTTCAGGGTTGCGATTACATGTTTGCGGTCATGGAAGCTTGCATCGCCCTGGAAACCCCGCACCGCGGCAATGCCCATCCGGGAAACAAGGTAAGGATCTTCTCCGTAGGTTTCTTCGCACCTCCCCCAGCGGGGATCGCGCACAACGTCGATCACGGGCGTAAGCACATGGTGTGCTCCACGCACCCTGGCTTCTTCGGCAGTCATAGCGAACAAGCGCTCGACTAAGGCAGGATTAAATGTTCCCGCCAGCGCAATCGGTTGGGGAAAGCTTGTTCCATCCATCGCCCAGTGGCCGTGCAGGCATTCCTCGTGAAACATGACCGGAATCCCCAAGCGGCTGTTGTCAAGAAAGAACTTCTGAATGGCATTGGTCAGTTCGGCCATCTGGCGAGCATTTTTCCCCTTGCCCGCGTCGCTTGGACGGGCCACTTGTCCCAAGCCGTTACCTTTCTTGTAGGCAGACTTGGCTTTTACCAGATCGAGGTCACCGTCCTGGTTCAAAAGACTCTGAGGACGCTCTCTCCAGAGGCAGACCATCTGCGCGGCCTTCTCCTCTAGGGTCATTCGGGAAAGAAGATCACGAACTCGCTTTTCGACCGGCAACTTGGGATTGCGATAGGGTAGGAGACTCGGGGTCTTCCCCTGCGGTGCAGTTGATTTCTTCCTGGCTGCGGACTTGCCCTGGGCCACGTAGTCTCCTTCGTATGAAAGCAGGTATCTAAGAACCGAGCGCCTATCCTGAGCCTAGCTTTTCTGAAGCCCAGTGCGATTCGTTATTGGACGAACCTTACCAACTCAGACACTCCCTCAGCCAATCTTTCCTTCAACATTCGCGCGCTATTTGGGTAGTGTTGCTTGCCCCTGAATTACGAATTTACCAGTCTGAACTGGTTCGCCTTCGCCTGGCTGCGTACTCCCGACAGAGACGGTGTATTCGCCCGGAACGATCACGCGATTCCCCTTCGCGTCCACCTGCCCTAACGAGCGAGGGTCCACAACCAGGGTTACCTTGCTCGACTCATTCGGTGCCAGGTGGATCCTTCTGAATCCTGCCAGCACGCGAACCGGCGTTTCGAAGGCGCTTGGCTGGGTTAGATAAACTTCAACCACTTCATCCCCGGCAACGCTCCCGACGTTTTTCACATCCGCTTCGACCGCAACCGGCTGCCCCGCCCTCAGGCTGTTCGGAACTTTCAGCCCGCTGTATGCAAACTTGGTGTAGCTGAGCCCGAACCCAAAACCGTACAGCGGTTTGTCGGCCATGTAGCGATACGTCCGTTTCTTCATCGAGTACTCTGTGAAGGGCGGAACTTGGCTCAGCGAGGAATAGAACGTCAGCGGCAGGCGTCCGCCAGGGTTATTGTCTCCGGCAAGAGTCTCCGCGATCGCCGTCCCGCCTTCTGCCCCCGGATACCACGCTTCGAGAATCGCGTTGGCGTGCTGTTGGGCCCAGTTCACAGCCAGAGCGCTCCCGTTCTCGAGAACGACGACCAGCGGCTTCCCGGTGGCGCCCAGAGCTTTGAGCAGATCCTCTTGCGCGGCAGGCAAATCGATGCTGGTCCGGTCGCCGCCACTGAATCCCTCCAGCTTCACCGGCATTTCTTCCCCTTCAAGCGACGGCGACAGCCCAACCGTGGCAATAATTACGTCAGCCTGCTGAGCTACGCGCACGGCTTCGTCGCGCAGCACGTCGGCAGGAGCTTGCCAGGAAAGGTCGATCCCCGCAGTACCGGTACCATGGAAATACTCCAGGCGGATCGGATGTGGCTGCGCATCGCTGAAATTCACGGCGGCGTCCATAACCTGTCCACGTTCAGGCTGCTTCTTCTCATTGCTCTCGACAAGCACTTTGCCGTCCAGGTAGAGGCGGAAGCCTTCGGCATTTTCGCAGGCGTAGCAGTAGTTCACGCGAACGCCAAGCTTGTACTCTCCAGGGGCGGGCGGGGTGAAAGTGCCACTCCATCGGACGGAGTAGTTATTGCGCTGAAGCCCCTCAACCGGCACAACTTTGTCCCAGTTGAAGTTGATGTTGCGGTCGGTGCGTGTGAGCACCGGGGTCCCGCTGAGATCCTTGGAGTTGAAGTACTCGCCGCTCAGGCCGACGGCACCGCTCGCGGAATGCAGCGCCGTGTGCTCGATCGGCATGGCTGCGCCCGCAACCAGGCTCGAGCCTTGCGCATAGGAAACCTGCGCCGATGAGAAGCGCTTTTCGATTCCACTTACGGGGTAAACCGGGGACGGAGGCGGGCCGTTGTAGTTCCCCTGCAGGGATTGAACGAGTTCCGCGGTTGGGCCGATCACCGCGATTCTTGCAACCCCCGACTTAAGCGGCAGAGCCCCGTCATTCTTCAGCAGGACAATCGATTCGCGGGCAGCCTGGAGCGAGAGCTTCCGGTGTTCTGCGGAATTCACTTCGCTGAAGGGGATTTGGCCGTAGGCGAAGCTTGCCGGTGGATCGAACATGCCCAGCTTAAACCGCGCCCGGAATAGCCGGCGCAATGCCGTGTCGAGTTCGGCCTCGGTGATCAGCTTGTCCTTGACAGCCTGGACCAATGCTGGAAACGCCTGACCTTCCCGGAACCCGCATTCCAGGTCGGTGCCAGCTTGAACCGCGGCAGCAGCTGCGTGAGCCATGTCGGGAGCATAATGGTGCCCGGTATTTACGTCGGCAACGGCGGCGCAATCGCTGACCACATAACCATCAAAATGCCACGCAGTGCGGAGGTGGTCACGAAGCAACATGGAACTGGCGCAGGCGGGAGCGCCATCAATCGCATTGTAGGCGCACATGACGGATTGGGCGTGGGCCTCGGTTATTGCGGCACGGAAAGCAGGCAGGTATGTATCTTCGAGATCGTGAGGCGAAACATCCACATTGAACCCATGCCGCAACGGTTCGGGACCGCTGTGCACAGCATAGTGCTTCGGAGTGGACACTACTCGGAAAAACTTGGGATCGGTGCCCTGCATCCCGTTAACGAACGCCACCGCCATGCGGCCGGTTAGGAACGGATCCTCCCCGTAGGTCTCTTGGCCGCGTCCCCAGCGGGGATCGCGGAAGATATTGATGTTCGGTGCCCAGAAGGTCAGTCCGAAGAAGCGCTCGTGCTGATCATCGCGCATTGCCTGGTTGTATTTGGCTCGTGCCTCGGTGGAGATCACCTCAGCCATCCTGTGTACGAGGTCGGTGTCCCAGGTTGCAGCCATTCCGATCACCTGGGGAAAATTCGTGGCATAGCCAGCGAACGCGACGCCGTGAAGCCCTTCATTCCACCATTCATAGGGAGGAACTCCAAGTCGCGGGACGCCAACCGCACGGTCACGCATCTGCGAGACCTTCTCTTCCAGGGTCATGCGCGAGATCAGGTCGTTGACGCGCTCATCGATGGAAAGAGCTGGATTGCGGAACTTCGCATTCGCGAGATCAGAGCCCGTCTGGGTCGCGTCTTGTGCAACCACCAGAGCCGAAAACGTTACCGAGAGAATGACGAGAAGTTTCTTCATCGAGACACTCCTGTACCAATTGTGAGATCGTCCGCACACGCCAGCCCTCGCTGGGGAAACAAGAATGGTGGGGTCATTTAAGTATCGGCTGACGGTAAATCCCGCATCGATTGTAAGCAGCGCTCCAATTTAACCTAAATCGAAATTTATTGGAAGGTTTGCGAGGTTTGCGAGGTGAGCACTTTGGCATTTTCGGGCCTGTAGCCCTTATGTGCTCTTGGCTGGCGGAAGAGCGAATCTCCGGGAAAAGCAACTGCTCACACAAGCCTGGAAGCCTCCTCTTGGATGCGCTCCCAGGCTTTTTCCAAGTGGTGCTGTGCAGTATTGGTCTGCCCGATGGACATTCGGAGCACCAGGCGGCCTCTTAGCTTGGTATGCGTCAAGAACAGGTCACCGCTGCGATTCAGGGCGTCCATGAGTTGCTGATTCACTTCATCACTTGCATTCAGACGGAAACACACCAGGTTTAGCGGCGGCGGGACTACTAGCTCAAAACGCTTGTCTCCAAGCACCCATTTGGCGAATTCCTGAGCCAATCTCACGTGCTCGCGGACGTGAAACTGCAGCCCCTCAATTCCGTAGTAGCGGAGCACAAACCACAGCTTGAGAGCCCGAAAACGGCGGCCGAGCGGGACATGCCAGTCGCGGTAATCGATGACCGCGCCTGACTCTGTCGCTTTATTGCGCAGGTATTCGGGCAGGACACTCAAGGCTTCGATGAGCGCCTTGCGATCGGCCACGTAAAAGCAGTCACAATCAAAATTCGTGAACATCCACTTGTGCGGGTTGAAGCAGTAGCTGTCAGCGTACTCGATCCCTTCCTGAAAGTGGCGGAACTCCGGGCAAATGGCGGCCGTGCCCGACATCGCGGAGTCCACATGGAACCAGAGATTGAACTCGCGGCAGACCCTGCCGATCTCCTCGAGCGGGTCCATCCCATTTGAGGAGGTGGTTCCTACCGTTCCGCAGACGAAGAAGGGGATGCGCCCGGCCGCCTTGTCGAGCTTGACCGCGTCGGCAAGCATCGCCGGACGCATGGCAAAGCTCTCATCCACTTCGATAAGGCGTAGGTTGTCGCTGCCAAGACCTGCGATCTTGATGGCTTTCTCGATGGAGGAGTGAGACTGGCTCGAGGTGTAGGCAGTCATTTTCTGCCGTGCCCCAGCCCGGTTTGCTTCAAAGTTGGTGGCACGTTCACGCGCGGCCAGAACTGCACAAAGAGCAGAACTCGAGGCTGTGTCCTGAATCACTCCGCCGCCATTGCCCGCGGAGCGGAATTTTCCCGGCAGGGCCAGTGCGGTCACCAGCCAGTCGAGGACGTGCGTCTCCAGCTCGGTGCATGCGGGGCTGGTTGCCCAAAGCATCCCTTGCACGCCAAAGCCGGACGCCAGTAAATCGCCCAGGATCGCCGGACCGGAAGCGTTCGACGGGAAATAGGCGAAGAAGTTTGGCGACTGCCAGTGCGTGATGCCCGGCAGAATGATTTTCTCAATGTCACCCAAAATGCGTTCAAAGGGTTCAGGTTGTACGGGCGCTTCCTTCGGCAGTGACTCCCGAATTTCTCCCGGCAGGACTCGCGACATCACCGGGAACGACTCGATTCGCCGATAGTAGTTGGCGATCCAGTCCACGACCGCGTGGCCCTGCTCACGGAATTCTTCTGGGCTCATGTGAAAGCTGGACTTCGCCTGCGGATTGCTGGCCATGCACTACTCTCCTGCTCCTGGCACAAAATTGGTGAAGTACATCTTGGTGTCGTACGCCATCTCTACGCGCTGATCGTGTTGATAGGTTTCAAACAAGCTACGCAAATCGCCGATCATCGCCTGGTACGATGGCTCGCCCGGTTGCGGGATGTACGATGAAGAAAGCAGCCTGCCTTGCAAGGCTTCAAAGTCGAGGTGCTGAAAATTGGGCAGAACGCGCTTCGTGGACGGGATGTCACGGAAGAAGTGGGCGGCAGCCGCATCCCGGCGCTTGACCTCACCGTAGTCGGTCCCATATCGCAGTACAAGCTGTTCGTAATCGCGATTGAAGCCAGCGGAATCGACCAGCCGGTCGTTCCACAACAGCACAAGATATCCACCCGGCTTGAGGATGCGGCGAAATTCTTCTAATGATTTGTCACGGTCGAACCAATGCGCGGCTTGTGCGGCGGTAACGAAATCGAGTGACCGGTCGCCTAGAGTCGTCGCTTCCGCCGTCCCATTCACGCTAGTGAACCTGGGGAAATCCGACAGATAGTTCTCCCCGGCCTCGCGCATCTCTGCATTGGGCTCAATGCCAATCACGCGATTTCCATTTTCAAGAAGCAATCGCGTGAACAGGCCTGTGCCGAAAGCAATGTCGGCCACGAGCGAGTCCTTCGTGAGTCCGCACCGGTCGCGCAAAACCGTAATCGTCTCCTTGGGGTAACCGGGGCGAAAGCGCGTGTAGTGCTCAACGCGGGAAGAAAATCGTTCGGTCGGTGGTTGACGCAGCATGGCATCTATTACACCACTTAGGGAGGTAGGCGTGGGGAGTCGAGTCCTGACCTGCTACATTAATGAGAAACCATGCGCCTCGTCATAAAAGTTGGGACTAGCCTGATCGCGCCGGGCGGCAACATCGATACACGGCAATTGCGCGAACTAATCGATCAACTGGAGCTGAAGCGCGATGAAATTCTGATTGTCAGCTCAGGCGCAATCGCTTCCGGCATGGCGAACCTCGGCCTGAAAGAAAGGCCTGCGAGCGTTCCCTTGATGCAAGCCTGCGCGGCCGTGGGACAGAGTGCACTGATGCACACCTACGAGCAGCTGTTCTTCGGAAAAAAACCCGTGGCCCAGCTGCTGCTTTCGAGCGACGACTTCACGTCCCCGCTCCGCTACAAGAACTTGCAGAACACGCTGGGCCAGTTGCTCAAGCTCGGCGTCGTGCCAATCGTCAACGAGAATGACAGCGTCTCCGTGCGTGAGTTAGTGGGCGCGTTTGGCGACAACGACGAACTCAGCGCCTTGCTGGCTGCCGCCGTAGAGGCTGACTGGCTGCTGCTGCTCACGGATGTAGATGGCTTCTACGAGATGGAGGGCAAGAAGCAGCGCTTGATACGCACGATCAAGAAGCTGACGCCGGAAATGGAGGCACTCTGCAACGGCCACAGCAAACTCGGACGCGGCGGCATGCGGTCGAAGCTGCGGGCGGCCAAGAGTGCCAGTGAGGCTGGCGTGAACGTGGCAATCGTTAACGGACGCGACCCGCGCGTGATCGAACATGCGATCGCCCGCAAGATCGGCACGTATTTTCCTCCCGCTGAGAAACGGAACTAGTTATGGCCACGCAGGTAGCAGAGGGTTCGACGACGCGTGAGAAACTCGAGCGCGCTTGTGCGGCTGCGGCGCGGCTGGCACAGTTTTCCACGCCTGAGAAGGACAGTCTGCTACGAACGATGGCCGATACCATTGAAGCAAACGAAGTGGCAATTCTGGCCGCCAATGCGGAGGACCTAGAGCGTTCGAATCTTGAAGGCGCAACCCGCGATCGTTTACTGCTTACCCCGGGGCGCATTCAGGATATCGCCCAAGCGGTGCGTGAAGTCGCAGCTTTGCCCGATCCCATCGGCGAAGTGATCGAAGAGTGGACGCGGCCCAATGGGTTACAGATTCGAAAGGTGCGTGTCCCGTTGGGCGTCGTGGGAATTGTTTACGAATCGCGGCCCAATGTAACCGTTGATGCTGCCGTGCTTGCCTTCAAGACCGGGAATGCGGTCGTGCTGCGAGGAGGAAAAGAGGCGGCAAAGAGCAATCAGGCGCTGGCGGGGATCCTCGCCGGTGTTCCCGGCGTACCGAAAGGCGCCATCGAACTGCTTGATTCCGGCACGCGCGAAACTGTACAGGAACTGATCACCGCGCGAGGATTGGTTGATGTCGTTGTGCCAAGGGGCGGGCCGGCCTTGATCTCGCATGTAGTGGAGAATGCATTGGTGCCCGCGATTGAGACCGGGGCGGGCAACTGCCACGTCTTTGTCGACGAATCAGCCGATCTAGACATGGCGACGAAGATCACCATCAATGCAAAAACTCAGCGGCCGTCGGTATGCAATGCCGCAGAAAAATTGATCGTTCATCGTGCCGTGGCTGCGAAATTTCTGCCCCAGATTACAAAGCAACTGGCCGATGCCGGAGTGGAACTGCGCGGGGACGAAGAGTCGCGCAAACTGGCCGCCGGGATCTCTCCGGCAAACGAGCAGGACTGGGGCGAGGAATACTTGCGGCTATGCATGGCGATCCATGTGGTCGCCAGCGTCGAGGAAGCCATCGAGCACATTAACCGATATTCCACCAAGCACTCCGAAACGATCCTGACGGCCAACGAAAGCAACGCTAGAAAGTTCTTGCAGTTAGTCGATTCGGCGGCAGTTTACTGGAATGCATCTACCCGCTTCACCGACGGTGGTGAATTTGGTTTTGGAGCAGAGATGGGCGTCAGCACGCAAAAACTGCACTGTCGCGGTCCGTTTGCGTTACGCGAACTAACGTCCTCGAAGTATCAGATTTTTGGGACCGGACAAATCCGATAGTACCGTTCCTGCGAAGGCAGAAGGCCCTCGCAAGGAAAGACTAACGTCGATCGCGGAACAGCAGCCCGGAAGAACTCAGAGCGCCTCTGATTCTGGCAGTGACTCCGCGGGCGAACTGGAAATCCAAGAATCCCTCCGCAGCCGAGCTGAGCTTAGCGCCGTAGCCATACCACCATGGCTTTTTCATCCCTGGCAGAAGATCGGAATCAACGTACTTGATGCGGACCATTTCTTCCAGTCCGAAGCGGCCGTGGGTTCGCCCGATTCCGCTGGCCTTCACCCCGCCATGCGGAGCCTCGCTAATGCCAAAGCAGGAAACGGCATCGTTGATCATGACTGTTCCGGCGTTGATCTGGCGAGCAACGGCCTCACCACGAGCGCGGTCTTTCGTCCACACGCTGGCAGCAAGCCCGTATTCGGAGTCGTTCGCCAGGGCTACGGCGTCCTTATCGCTCGCGAACCGCATGATCGGCAAGACTGGACCGAAGGTCTCTTCGCGCATGATGCGCATTTCGTGCGTCACATCGGCCAGGACGGCTGGCGCATAGAAATTCTGCCCTAGAGATGGCAAGCGCTGGCCACCGCACAATAGCCTCGCCCCCCGCGCGCGCGCATCTTCGACGTGGTCCTCGACGATCCGAAGCTGACGACCATGAATCAAGGGGCCGACATCGGTCGCTGCGTCCATACCGTTGCCGACGCGAAGTTGCTTGGCTTTTTCCACACAAGCGGCAACGAACTCGTCGTAGATACTCCGCTGAACGTAGCAGCGTTCGACAGACAGGCAAGCCTGCCCGGCATTCACGTAGGCGCCCCAGATCGCCCCGCTCGATGCGACATCGATGTCAGCATCTTCTAAGACGATCATGGGATCTTTCCCGCCAAGTTCGAGCACGACCGGCAGGAGCCTCTGCCCAGCTATTTGCGCAATTCGCTTTCCGGTCGCGACGCTTCCCGTAAAAATCAGCTTGTCGATCTCGGATCCAACCAGTACGCCGCCGGCCGCACTGTCGCCGATGACAACTTGCAACACATTGGCCGGCAAGCCCGCTTTTGCCAGTAAGTCCGCAAGCAGAAGGGCAGAGAGCGGCGTCAATTCCGAGGGCTTCAGAACCACCGCATTTCCGGCGACCAACGCGGCGATGGCCTGTGCAGTTGGAATAGAAAAGGGATAGTTCCATGGCGAGATGATTCCAATCACACCATGGGGCTCACGGAGGATGCGCCCTCGCTTTGCCTTGGTGGCAATACTGCCATGGGCCAGGGACTCATCGCGCAAGAAGGAATGCGCTTCCTGCAGCTGGAACCGAGTCGCATCGAGGACAACCAGCACTTCGGTTAGCAAAGCTTCCGCAACGGGCTTTCCGGCCTCGGAAGTGACCGTGTTCGCGATGGCGCATTTTTGATCTGCCACCAACCCTTGGAAGCGCTCGACAATGCTCAACCGATGGCGAATTGGGGTTGCCTGCCATGCCGGCAGCGCAGCACGCCCCCGGCGAACCGCAGCATTCACCTCTGCAGTGCCGGCGCAGTCGAGCTGGCAAAGAACCTCACCGGTTGCAGGATTGGAAACCGTAACGGTGCGGACAGTGGTGGCGGTTTCAATTTCCATTGTGAACTCAGCCGCAGTGACTCAAGCAAACAAGAATTCCTTTGTCCTCAGATCCTTGATCGTATCCCGCAACTTGGCAGCCCTTTCGAATTCGAAACGCTTGGCGGTCTCGCGCATTTCGGCCTCGAGCTTGGAGATGTAAGCATCGAGTTCCTCCTGGCTCTTGAAGTCCGGAATGCCATCGGCTTCCGAACTTGCGAGATCGGTGTAATCCGCCTCCACGATGCGTGCCAGAGTCATATCCAGGGGTCGAACGATCGATTGCGGCGTAATGCCATTGGCCTGGTTGAAGGCTTCCTGAATGGCGCGGCGGCGACTCGTCTCATCCATCGCTTTGCGCATGGAATCGGTGATATTGTCGGCGTAGAGCACGGCACGTCCGTTCAGGTTGCGGGCACAGCGGCCGATGGTCTGGATAAGAGAGCCGCTGGAACGCAGAAAGCCTTCTTTATCGGCGTCGAGTACTGCGACCAGCGAAACCTCCGGCAAGTCGAGGCCCTCGCGAAGCAAGTTGATTCCGATCAATACGTCAAACTCACCTTTGCGCAGGTCGCGAAGGATCTTCACCCGCTCGAGCGTTTCGATCTCCGAGTGCATGTATCGGCATTTCACGCCCACTTCACTGTAGTACTCGGCCAGATCTTCGGCCATGCGCTTGGTGAGCGTGGTCACCAGCACGCGCTCGCCGCGCGAGACACGCTGGCGAATCTCATGAAGCAGATCGTCGATTTGCCCTTTCACCGGACGAATTTCAACCGGCGGATCCACGAGACCCGTGGGACGAATAATCTGCTCGACGACCACCCCAGCAGCCTTAGTGAGCTCATACGGTCCGGGGGTTGCGGACACATAAATGATCTGGTTCGTACGGTGATCGAATTCTTCAAACGTGAGGGGGCGATTGTCGAGCGCAGAGGGCAGGCGGAAGCCGTATTCGACAAGAGTCGTCTTCCGCGAACGGTCGCCGTGATACATGCCATGCAACTGGGGAACCGTCTGGTGCGACTCGTCGATGAACATGACGTAGTCGCGGGGGAAGTAATCGAGTAACGTGGGCGGCGGTTCGCCCGGCAAGCGTCCGGTAAAGTGGCGCGAATAGTTCTCGATGCCGTGGCAGAAGCCCATGGCCTTGATCATCTCGAGGTCGTACATGGTGCGTTGGTGCACGCGCTGGGCCTCGACCATTCTCCCCTGCTTCTCCAATTCCTTTTCCCACCAAGCAAGCTCTTCTTTGATCGTGTCCACCGCACGGCTGCGAGTTTCGGGCTTCATTACGTAGTGGGTCTTGGGATATATGGGCAGGCGCACATACTTCTGTTTAACCGTGCCAAACAGCGGATCGATTTGCGAGAGAGATTCGACCTCGTCTCCCCACAGCTCGATGCGGTAGGCCATGTCGTCATAAGTGGGATAGATTTCGATGACGTCTCCGCGCACCCGAAAAGTCCCGCGCCGGAATTCGCCCTCGCTGCGCTCGTAAAGGATTTCGACCAGCTTGCGGGTAATGTCCTCGCGCTTGATCTTCTGCCCCTTCTCGAGGAACAACAGCATGCCGTAGTACGCTTCCGGGGATCCCAGGCCGTAGATACAACTGACCGAAGCGATGATCAGAACGTCGCGGCGCTCGAATAGAGAGCGCGTGGCGGAAAGGCGAAGCTTATCCAGCTCGTCATTGATCGTCGCCTCCTTCTCGATGTAAAGGTCAGCTGCGGGGACGTAGGCCTCAGGCTGGTAGTAGTCGTAATACGACACAAAGTACTCGACCGCGTTGTGCGGAAAGAAGCTCTTGAACTCGTGGTAAAGCTGGGCAGCAAGCGTCTTGTTGTGGGCCATCACCAGAGCAGGCTTATTCACCTGCTCGATCACCTTGGCCATGGTGAACGTCTTACCAGAGCCGGTCACGCCAAGAAGAACCTGGTGCTGTTCGCGATCAGCTAAGCCTCGGGTGAGAGCCTCGATCGCGGTGCTTTGGTCGCCCTTGGGCGCATACGAACTGACTAGCTTGAAATCCATGAAAACCACCATGCACCGCACAGAACGGAATTTCGTGAGGTGGGCATCTCCTCATTATAGATACAGAGTTCTGGGGAACGATTCGCGGATGGAGAAAATCTTCGTCGGACAAGGCTGAACCCGAAGCGTTCCCAGGCTACGCTTGGCACGCGATCGATGCCCGCATATCATCGTTCCCGTGCCTCTCGCGGAAAGACAATTGATCTCCCGCATATGCCGTCAAGCCACGAAGGGCAGCCGCGGGCGGAAAGCTCGGGACACCAGGGCCGGTCTGATCACGGGCATTGGCGATGACTGCGCCGTGTTGCGCGTCCCCACGGGACACGAGGTCCTCGTCACCACGGATTTCAGCCTTGAGGGCGTGCATTTTCGCCGGGAGTGGCACACTCCGGAATTGATTGGACACCGTTGCCTGACTCGGGGAATGAGCGACATAGCAGCGATGGGTGGCGTGCCCGCTGCGGTTTTTCTTTCCCTGGCCCTTCCAGCGCAAACGCCCTTGCCCTGGGTAGACAGATTTGTTCATGGCCTGCTGAAGCTCGCGGGGCAATTCAATGCGCCGCTCGCAGGTGGAGACACGACGCAGTCTCTGGACAGGATTCTTGCGGACATTGTCGTCCTGGGTTCGATTGCGAAGGGCAGGGCGATTTTGCGTTCGGGAGCAAGACCCGGCGACCGGATCTATGTTACTGGGGCGCTGGGCACAGCGGCGGCAGAGACCGACTTCCTCTACAAGCAGGCCAAAGGTTCCGGCAAGAAATCGCAAGTGATTCCCCAACCGCGGATTGCCATAGGCCAATTTCTCCATGAACGGCGAATTCCGACGGCCATGATTGACATCAGCGACGGACTTTCTACCGATCTATGGCATATTTGCGAAAAAAGCGGCGTGGGAGCGAATATCCGTGCCAACGCCATTCCGCGCGGCAGGTTCCGCGGGCGAGAAGTCGGGTTAGATTTTGCATTACACGGCGGGGATGCCTACGAATTGCTTTTCACGGCTCCGAAGCACACGAGTGTCCCGGCAAGCATCCAGCGGATTCCAGTCAGCGCGATCGGAGAAGTTGTGCGCGGGCAAGAAATGATACTGATCGAATCAGACGGGCAAGGCTCCTGCTTGCAGCCCCAGGGGTGGGAACACTTCCGCGAACGCCAGTTCCCGTAAGTAATTCCCACTAATCATGAGAAGCAATCCCTGACAATCGAGGACCGGGGCGACTCCCGGCACTGAGTTCGAGGACACTCACCTCCCAGATATCGCCTGTAGAAACTTTGGTTACCTGAATCGGTATAGCTGCGCCTTCGCTGCGGAGCTACATTAAGGACATGCTGTCTCGCACTCTTATACTTGCGCTCCTCACGGCTGCGGGTTTCGCGCAACAGCCCGCCGCACACCCCATTGATGACGACTTTGTGCACCAGCAGTTCGGGAGCACGTGTGCACTCGATCCCAAGTTCGCGCCAATGACTGCCGATCTGAATGGCGATGGCATTGAGGATGTCCTAATGGTGGCTCGATGCAAGAACCCACTCATCGATCAAGCTGAGAAAGATTACAAAGTGATTGACCCGATGAACTCGTTTTTTGGGTACGGCAATCCCCAGGTGACCTCAACCATGGGCCAACAGGATCCGCGGTTGAAAGGGATTTCGCTCTTGATCATTCATGGTGCGGGCGCAGAAGCATGGCACGCGGCAAGCCCGGGCGCGAAGTTTGTGATTATCAACATCGACGTCAAGACTGCCGTGCTTAAGAAGATGAAACTCCGAAAGAAAACTGTGACTGCCGTCTACATCGAGGAAGCCACCGGCGATCAGATGACTGCGGCAATTTTTTGGGATGGAAAGAAATATAAGTACGAGCCGCTGGGTTCAAGCATGGAATAGCGGCAGAGACGGGCCCGTGCCCGCCTCCGCCTTGGGTCGCGATCGACTACAGCTCAAAGTGGAACACGTCCAAAACAAAGAAAGTCTTGCGGTTGACCAGCACAATGTGTCCGCCAATGACGGTGTGCATATATCCGGGCGGCGGAGGCGGGAGATATTGCACAACCTCGGTTGGGCAGGGATGCATTTCGCGGCGCAGTCCGGGAGGTAGAGTTCCCCTCACGACCAGCTGACGCTCAAGTCCAGGAGGCAAGCGGTCGCGTTTCGCCAACCCGGGCGGCAGATGGTTGTAGTGCGCACGATACCAGCCGTGCAGGTCGCGATCGTGATCGCGGTAATGGCCGCGATCGTCATCGCGATCGTGCTTCTCGTGGCCATAAGCATTGCCATTCCCGTGCCCTCTTCCGTTGCCGTTGTCGTGGTCATGATCGGCAAAGGCGGGCATAACGCCAGCGCACAAGATCAACACCGCACAGATCATAAAAATCCGTTTCATGGATCTCTTCTCCTTTACAGGGTAAGAACCCCCAGGATAGGCAGCGGTTGCGCCGGCAACAAGTCACGAGAGTACTAGGGGTTATGGGCCATTGGCAGTAGGCTCCAGCCGAGACCCACCGCGAGCCTTATAATCCCGTGCCATGGACATCGAACAAAAACTGCAGGAACTCAAGCGCCGGGATCGACTTGCCGACGAAGGCGGCGGCAAGGAACGGCGTGAACGCCAGCATAAGGAAGGCAAGATGTCGGCACGGGAGCGGATCGAGTTCCTGCTGGACGAAGACACGTTTGAAGAGACGGACCGGTTCGTGACGCATCGTGCCAACGACTTTGGACTTTCGGAACGCAAGTACTACGGCGATGGATTTGTGACCGGTTATGGCCGCATCGATGACAGGCTGGTGTTTGTCTTCGCGCAAGACTTCACGGTTTTCGGTGGAACGCTCTCCGAAGCCAATGCGGGCAAGATCGTCAAGATCATGGAAATGGCAGCGCGAGTGGGAGCACCGGTCATTGGCCTGAATGATTCCGGCGGTGCGCGCATTCAAGAAGGTGTGGTTTCGCTGGGCGGGTATGCAGATATCTTCCTTCGCAACACTCTCTACAGCGGTGTAATTCCGCAACTTTCGGCGGTGATGGGACCGTGCGCAGGCGGAGCAGTCTATTCGCCGGCCATCACCGACTTTATCGTGATGGTGAATAAGACCTCGCACATGTTCATCACCGGCCCTGACGTGATTAAAACCGTGATGCACGAAGATGTAACCAAGGAAGATCTCGGCGGTGCCATGACGCACAACGGAACCTCCGGCGTGGCCCATTTTCTGGCGCATGATGACGCCGAGTGCCTTTCCCTCCTGCGTGAACTGCTGAGCTTTATCCCTTCAAACAACCTGGACGACGCTCCGCGTAAGCCATGCAGCGATCCGGCTGATCGAGCGGAGCCGTCCCTGGACACGATTGTTCCGGGTCAATCGAACTTGCCCTACGACATAAAAGACGTCATCCGGGCGGTGATCGACGACGGCTACTTCTTCGAGGTGCAGGAGCACTACGCGAAGAACATCGTAGTCGGTTTCGCTCGCCTGAACGGCAGACCTGCCGGAATCGTCGCCAACCAGCCTGCAGTTCTCGCCGGAACGCTAGATATCAATGCTTCGGTAAAAGGGGCGCGCTTTGTGCGTTTCTGTGACTGCTTCAATATCCCGCTGATCATCTTCGAGGATGTGCCGGGCTTCTTGCCTGGAACCCAACAAGAGTACGGAGGAATTATCCGGCACGGAGCCAAATTGCTTTTTGCATTCGCGGAGGCCACGGTGCCAAAGCTAACGGTGATTACCCGCAAGGCGTATGGAGGGGCGTATTGCGTAATGGCCTCAAAGCATATCCGCACGGACGTAAACTACGCTTGGCCGACGGCGGAAATCGCGGTCATGGGTCCGGAGGGTGCGGTGGATATCGTGTACAAGCGGGAACTCGAGCGTGCAGCCCACAAGAACACCGACGACCGAGAACGCGCGGCCAACCGTGAACAGATCCGCCAGGAGAAGATTGAGGAATTTCGAAGCCGCTTCGCGAATCCATACGTGGCAGCCGAACGCGGATACGTGGATGCAGTGATCCAGCCCCGTGAGACGCGCAAGAAGTTGATAGGCGCCTTGGAAATGCTTCAGACCAAGCGCGACAAGAACCCCCCAAAGAAGCACGGCAACATACCGTTGTAGGGCTTTCTTGCAGAGTCCAAGAAACGAACTTCCGAAGTCCAAGCCCTGAACGCTTGGACGCGAAATTATAGGGTTTGGCTCAACGCCAGGTCCGCGACCGAGGTAGAGCCGGAGTCTGGCTGGTCAGTCGGCGGGAAACCGGTTGCTCTCCCGCCGAGCTGTGACTGCCTTTCGCTGCGAGAACGTCCATACCGCTCTGGGTTGTGTAGATAGCCTCATCGAAGGTGGTTCCATTCTTGGCTTTTGCGACGGCGAAAAATCCGTAGGCTTTGCCGTTCACAAACGATGTGCTTATGTAATCGGCTACCATCTGCCCAGAAAAGGTGGACGGCAACCAACTCACAGACATTGGGCCAGCTAAAGGCGTGGGACTGCTCCAGGTCTGCCCGCCATCCAGCGACGAAATGGATCCCACGTAAAGAGCACATGTCGCCGCGGTGCAACTCGCCACTGGGTAGTAATAATAAGTGAGTGCCAAGTGCGCGCTACTACCCGAAGTGTTAGGGTCGACGCCCAGGCCGGGAATGAAATGGTCCACGGTGCTTGCGGTCGAGTCAATGGGGATCCGCGCTGGAGCGGTCCAGGTAGCTCCGTCGGCAGTAGTACTCATCACCAGATCATTCGAACTGCAACTTGCGCGAAACCGGCAGTCCTGCCAGATGACGTAGACGTTTCCCGCGGCGTCGACCTGGGCAGAAGGCAGGGCGTCGCTTCGCAGGCCGCCCGCCGGCGCGCGATCGCTAACCGTCGCGATCTGCACGGATGCCCCCCAACTCCCCCCGCCATCGGTCGAGGAAAACGACTCGATTCCAGGTGGAACCATCGCGTCCGCTAGGTATGGAACCACAACCGTTCCTCCTGGCTGCACGAGTGGCTGCCCGCCAAGGCCATGGGGTGTGCTTGCGGGAGTGACGGGTTGACTCCAGGTCAGCCCGCCATCAGTGGATGTGCTCATCAGGATGAGATTGCCATTGTTGTTGTCGTCCCACTCCAAATAGCAGTTCCCGTAGTGAGGACTTGTGGTAGTGGCGTCGCACACGAGCCAGTCCTTGTCCAAGCCGGGGCCTTGAGCCACAACAATGGGATTACTCCAGTTGGTGCCGTCGGTTGAAAGGCTTACCGCAACCTGGACGTTTACGCTTGAGATCGGCAAGGATGAGATCAACCACACCCCGTGCTTCGGGTCGTAGGCGACATTGGTGTCGCTTACCGCCGAATTCGTGCCATTGCCTTGAAAGGTCGTGATACCCGGCAGAAACCCGTTGCTCCACGTAAGACCACCGTCTGTCGACGTGGCATAGCCGATATCGGCTCCCCCGCCGCCAAAAACACGCGCGACCTGAAAGCTCGTGATCACAGTGGAACCAAATGAAAAGCTGCCGGGCTCGACTTCGGTCGCGTGTTGGCTGGTACCGTTGGTGAAAGTATCCGTGCTGAGTTTCACCAGCGGCGTTGTCGGAGCAGGCAGGTTGGAATTGCTGGAGCTCGAATTGGAAGAGGAGCTATCGCCGCAACTTAGGCTGACGAGGATAGCGAGGGTGCAGGAACAAATGCAAACGGCAACCTTCAACCTCAACGCGGCTCCCCTTTGCGGATCTTCTCACAACTGTTCCATAAAAGTAGCGGCTCTCCTGGCTCTCGTCAATGCCCACTTTTGAGCACGACTGTTAACATGAACGGGTGCTCCTCGAAGTACGCAACCTGCGGATACAGTTCCCCGGATCTTCGGGCCCGGTGACCGCAGTGCGCGATGTGAGCTTCAGCATTCCCCGGGGCGGGGTCCTCGGGCTTGTGGGGGAGTCGGGGTCAGGAAAATCGGTCACTTCGCTAGCCATCATGCGGTTGTTGCCCACCGTGGCGGCCGTAACTGGCGAGATCTGCTTCGAGGTCGAACATGACGCGCAAGACCTGGCTGGCCTCGACGCGAAGCACATGCGCGCTGTGCGCGGTTCGCGGATTTCCATGATCTTTCAGGAGCCGACGACAGCGCTGAATCCGGTGATGCGCGTAGGCGAGCAAATTGCCGAAGCGGTGCGCGCGCACCATGATGTCTCGAAAAAGGAAGCGCGAGAGCGCGCAGTCGAGGCGCTGGTGGAGGTGGCGATCAATGATGCGCCTCGTCGGGCACTAGACTATCCGCACCAACTCTCAGGAGGAATGCGTCAGAGGGTCATGATCGCGATGGCGATTGTGAACCGACCGGAACTGCTCATCGCGGACGAACCCACAACCGCCCTCGACGTCACCGTGCAGCAACAAATTCTTGACCTTCTGGCGGAGCTTCGCGACAAATTCGGCCTGGCGATGCTGTTCATCTCCCATGACCTCGCGGTCGTATCGCACGTAGCGGATCAAGTTGGCGTCATGTATGCCGGAACATTGGTCGAACTCGGGCCGCGCGAAGCCATTTTCCGTAGCCCTGCCCATCCCTATACGCGGGGCTTGCTCACCGCGGTACCGACACTGAAATCCAACCGAACACAGCCGTTGCATACCATCGAAGGTTCCGTGCCAGCGATCAATGCCGTGCCGCCGGGGTGCCCCTTTGATCCGCGGTGCGACTTGCGAGTGGACGAGTGTGCCCGTGAACTTCCGCCTCTTGAAGAAGTAGCGCCGTCGCATTGGGCGAGGTGCCCGGTCACCAAGAACGCGCGAGCTTTATAATCTCCATTCCGTTCCGGTTCGCCGACGGTGCCGACAGACCAGCTTTCATGCGCATACTCTTGCTCAGCGACATGCACAGTAATCTCGAAGCTTTGGAGGCGTGTCTTGGCGCCGCGCCGGAGCACAATCGGGTATTTAACCTTGGCGATGTGGTCGGATATGGCGCGAGTCCGAATGAAGTCACGGTCCATGCCCGATCTCTCGGTGAGGTGTTTGTGCGCGGGAATCATGACAAGGCAGTCTCAGGAATCGACAATATCGAAAGCTTCAATCCGGTGGCAGGACTCGCGGCCCTGTGGAACCGCGATCACCTCGACGGTGAAAACTTAAATTGGTTGCGGGATCTTCCCCATGGGCCGGTGAGGCTGCCAGAACTACCCGGCGTGCAACTCGTTCATGGCTCCCCCGATGATGAGGACCGCTACGTTGTGAATGTGCAGGATGCTCTTGGAACGCTGGCGGCTACCGACGTTCCGATTACATTTTTTGGTCACACACACATTCAGGGGTTGTTTCGGTTGCACTCGGGAGTGGCCCAGGCGATCTATCCCGAATATGCCAGCCTGGCCAAGGCCGAGTCATGGAGTCTCGCTCTGGAAAATGGTACTTCCTACATGATCAATCCCGGGTCGGTGGGGCAACCAAGGGACGGCGACTGGCGCGCGGGATTCGGCGTCTTTGATACGGAAACGCGAACCATGACCTTCTGCCGCACTCCATACGATCTGCGTTCCGCGCAGGAGCGCATTTTTTCCGCCAATCTCCCTCCGAGGCTTGCAACTCGATTGGCGGCTGGAAGGTAACCGATGAAACCTGCTCCTCAGAATCACCTCATCGCGCACACCGACGGCGGAGCTCGCGGCAATCCCGGCCCGGCGGGATACGGGGTTGTCCTCCGCGATGCTCAAGGAAACAAAGTTGCCGGGCTGAGCCAATACTTGGGACATCAAACCAACAACTTCGCGGAATATCAGGCGCTCATCGCCGCGCTGGAGTATGCCGTCGCCCATGGACCCATGGCGCTGAAGGTGATCAGCGACTCCGAACTTCTCGTCCGCCAGATGAAAGGAATTTACAAGGTCAAGGAGCCGACGCTGCGCGATCTGCACGCGCAAGCGAGTCGCCTGGCAAGGCAGCTTGACTGGTTTGAAATCGAGCATGTGCTTCGCGGGCACAATAAAGAAGCCGATCAACTTGCCAATGAGGCCATGGACAAGGGATCTGGCCGCACGCCTTCCCATTCTCCGCTAACGACAGCGCAACGGCTTCCGCAAGAGTTCCAGGGTATTGTGCGAAATGGAAAAATAGAACTTCTGGAGGGGAGCATTCCAGACGGAACGGCAGTCCAAATTCGGGTAAGACGCTAGCTTGTTTCAGCGCACCATAGCCGGGTGGTCGTGCTTCAACGCCCACACCAAGGCAACGATCCAGCCAATGAATGTCCACCCGAGGAAGAGGTTCAGCACAAAGATTGCACCTAGGTCCCGCTTACTGCGGGCGGCGGCAAGGATCGTGGGCAGGAAGTAGGTGAGCAGCCCGAACCCGAAGAAGTGCGGAGCCCAGAAGAACGGGAAGTGCAGAAACGCGGCCATGGTCTAAACCTCCTGCCAAATAGAGTTGGGCCCTGCAATCTGGTACGACGCAGGGCGACCAGAAGTTCCCCCTTTGAGATCGCTCCGCATAGAGCCTGCCACCCCCTGCAAAGCAAGCGTTCTTCTAAGCCTTCCCCAACCCAATCCGGCTGTTAGAATCTTTGGTTTGCCTGCGCTCATCCACTCTGTAGAAGGAGCACGACTTTGTCTGAAACCACCTTTGACGTAGCCATCATTGGCAGCGGGCCAGCGGGGTACACAGCCGCCATTCGAGCCGGGCAATATGGCCTGAAAACAGCGCTTATCGAGAAAGATCCATATCTGGGTGGAACCTGCTTGCACGTGGGCTGCATCCCCACAAAAGCATTGCTTTTCAACGCCGAGCTTTGGGACCACCTCAAGGACGCCTCCGAATTCGGAATTGAAGGGGTAGCCTCGCGCAAGCTGAACTGGGAAGCCGTGCTCGATCGCAAGGCGAAGGTCGTGAGCAAGCATGCAAAGGGCCTTGAGTTCCTGATGCGGAAGAACAAAGTCGAGACGGTGAAGGGCTACGGTAAGCTGACCGGCCCAGCACAGAACGGGATCCACACCATCGAGTTGAAAGATGGCACCAAAAGTTCGCAAATAAAGGCGAAGAACGTGATCCTGGCGACTGGGTCCGAAGCCCGCATGATTCCCGGTCTTCAGCCCGACGACCGGGTGCTCACCAATATCGAGATTCTCAAGCTGGGGAAAGTCCCGAAGTCTCTGGTTGTCGTTGGTGCGGGCGCAGTTGGCGTCGAATTCGCATCCATCTTCCGTTCCTTCGATTGCGAGGTCACGATTCTCGAAATGCTGCCGCGGATGGTCCCGCTCGAGGATGAGGAAGTCTCAAAAGAACTCGCACGGGTTTACCGGAAACGCGGCATCACCACTCACACCGGCGCCAAAGTTGAGAAAGTCGAAAATACGAAAACCGGGGTTGCTGTGACCTTTTCCGTGGATGGCAAGCAGCAGAAGATTGAAGCCGAAAAGATTCTCATTGCAATTGGACGCAAGCCTCTCACCGACAACATTGGCCTGGAGAGAACCAAGGTTCAAAGCGACCGCGGGTTCGTGAAGACGAACGAATGGATGCAAACCGCCGAGCCTGGAATCTACGCTATTGGGGATATCGTGCTCGGAACTCCGCAACTGGCGCACGTCGGTGGAATGGAAGGGATCGTCGCGGTATCAAAGATCGGGGGTAAGCAGGACAAGCCCATCAACCTGCTCCGAATTCCGAATGTCACGTTTTGCCATCCCGAGATCGGGAGTGTCGGCTTAACGGAGGCCAAAGCGCGAGAGCAGGGCTACGACGTAAAAGTGGGCAAGTTCCCGTTCACAGCCAACTCGCGTGCCTCAATCGTCGGTGAGCACGAAGGCTTTATCAAGATCGTCTCTGAAAAGGAGTACGGGGAAATCTTGGGCGTGCATATTATCGGCCCGCAGGCAACCGAGCTGATTGCCGAGGCGGTGACAGCGATGGAACTTGAGGCCACCGTCGAAGACCTGATGTGGACCATCCACGCACATCCAACCCTGGCCGAGGCCATGCTGGATGCGTCTAACAACGTGTATGGATTGGCGATTAATGCCTAGCTGCTTCTGAGAGAACGCGCGGAATCCGTATCTTTCCCATATGGTCAATCCTCTGAACTTATTGCGGCCGCTATCCGTATAACCTGTCAGGCGCCCCCAGCTTACTTTCAGCCGCCCAGGGCGTCCAATGCTAAGTCATGGTTTTGCGCGATCTTATCGCCGATGTGTTCCGCACGCTCTGGGCCCACAAGCTGCGGACATTCCTTACCATGTTCGGCATTGCCTGGGGGATCGTCTCGATCGTCCTCATGGTTGCGGCGGGAGAGGGGTTACGCAAGGGGCAGGAAATCCAGTCCCGGAATCTGGGCAAGGACATCATGATCATCTTCCACGGGCGTACCAGCCTACAGGCCGGGGGAACCCGGGCCGGCAAGATTGTTCATTGGGATGACGCCGATGTTCAAGCCGTACAGGCGGAAGGGCCTGACTGCGAGTATGCAATTCCGGAATTGGAGCAAGGCGATGTCCGTACTCATAGCAATTACAACAACGCTGCGTTTCTGGTCACCGGCTCCTATCCCGAATTTGGCGACATCCGCAGCCTTACCGTCGGTTCGGGTCGGTTCTATAACTGGGATGATGAGCGCGAGGGCCGCCGCGTAGCTTTTCTTGGCACCGATGCTGCCAAGCAGCTCTTCACAGAAGGACGAAATCCCGTGGGGGACAATGTCTACCTGAACGGGATTCCTTACCTTGTCGTCGGCGTAATGGCGAAGAAAAAGCAAGACTCCTCCTATGACGGCTGGGACGTCAACAAGGTGTTCGTTCCCTTCTCAGCGATGCGCCGCGATTTCCCCGACAAGCCGCCGGGCACACCCCATACCTTTGACCAGCTGCTGGTCACGCCGAAGAGCGTGCAGCAACACGAGGCTTGCAAGCACCAGGTGCGTACGGCGTTGGCGCGCATGCACGGTTACGATCCTAACGACAAGGAAGCATGCCCGATCTGGGACACTGTGCAAGAAGCCAAGGCATTTACCACCATGACCGACGGGATGAAGTACTTCCTTGGCGCTGTTGGACTGGTGACTTTGTTTCTCGGGGGCATTGGCGTGATGAACGTCATGATGGTCGCAGTCCGCGAGCGAACGCGTGAGATCGGGGTGCGTAAGGCGCTCGGCGCACCCGCCCACTCGATTCTTCGGCAGTTCTTCATCGAGGCGATGATGATCGCCATGATCAGCGGGGGACTGGGGCTGGGTGTGGCATACGGCATTTGTGCACTGGTAAACCTGCTGCCCATGCCTGATTTTTTTGCCGGCCTGGTCGCTACATGGAAGACGGGCGTGCTGGCGTGCCTGATGCTTGGGACGATTGCAGTTTTTTCAGCGGTGGTTCCGGCACGGCGTGCGGCATCGGTCGATCCGATTGAGGCCTTGCGGTTCGAGGCTGGAGGTTAATTAAGACTGACTCGTGAATAGTGGCTAGTAGCAGAAAGATCCCTACCTTCCAGCAGGGAATTGACTGCCTCCAGAACTAGCCACTATTCACGAGCCACTCTTTTCATGCTTGCGCAAATCATTCTCGAAGCCTGGATTGCGTTGAAACGCAATGTGACCCGTAGCCTGCTCACAATGCTTGGCATTGTATGGGGGATCGCTACGGTCACGCTGCTCATCGCCTATGGCAACAGCTTTCGTAGCGTCCTGGTAAACGGCTTCGATGCGTTCGGCAAGAGCGTCATTATCGGCTGGCCAGGACAGACCAGCGAGCAGCCGGGAGGCCAACGTGCCGGCAAGAAAGTCGTTCTCGAGCAAGCAGACGTCGATCTGATCAAGGCCACGGCGCCACTTGTCAAATACGTTTGCCGGGAGACGGTCAGGAGGCCGGGAATCGCTTATCAGGATCGGCTGGTAGGGACTGCCGCAATCCGCGGAGTCTGTCCGGAGTACGGCGAGATGCGCAACGAGGTTCCCTCTGAAGGACGGTGGATTAACAGCAGTGACGAACTGGAGCGCCGGCGCGTGTGCTTCCTTGGCGGCCATCTGAAGGAACAGCTTTTTAGCGGCCGTCCGGCAGTCGGCGAAACCGTCGAAATCGCTGGCGTGCGTTTCGAAGTCATTGGCGTGATGCAACGCAAGATCCAGCTGAGTAACTATTTCTCCAGCGATGACGATTCCGTCTGGATTCCGTACTCGACAGCCGGCGATCTATGGAATACCCGTTACGGAGCGGTCATTGTGTTTGCTCCAATCGCGCCGCAGTTTGAAAAGCGTGCGATGGCGCAGGTGCTGGCTGCTCTCGCAAACCGGCAAGGGTTTTCGCCGACCGACCCCAAGGCATTGCAGATGTTCGGCCGCGACGAGTTTCGGCCGGTGATTGACGGCATCACCATTGGCCTGGAAGTACTGCTTACATTCATCGGTACTCTCACGCTCGGGATCGGCGGGGTAGGGGTGATGAACATCATGCTGGTCTCCGTCGAAGAACGCATCCGCGAGATTGGCCTTCGTCGCGCGCTTGGCGCCAAGCGCTCTCATATCAAGCTGCAATTCCTGGCTGAGACACTGCTCATCATGCTTCTCGGCGGCGCAATTGGCGTCCTTGTGTCCTACGTGGTCGCCGCAGCGGTGGGAACACTCCCGATGATGGGTCCGCTTTTTGAGGACGATTCCGGCAAGGGTGATATTCACCTGCGCATCTCGATGATGACGGTGATGGTTTCCACCCTTGTACTGCTGCTGGTTGGGGTGATCAGCGGCTTGCTCCCTGCACTCAAGGCATCCAAGCTCGACCCGGTGGAAGCTCTACGCTACGAGTAAGTTCAGGATCTGAGTCCCTCAGCATTCAAAGCCCCTCAGTTACAATGAATTCGTGGCAGACGCCGTATGCATTGGGATCTTCGGAGAGTTCGATCCGGCGTCGCCGACCCTTCCATGGGTCGAGAAATCGATCCAGCACGCCGCCGAGAAACTCAAGATTGCGATCAAACCTGAGTGGCTGCCCACCGATTCCCTGCTCGATCCGGAACTCGACAAAAAACTTGAAGCATTCGATGGCTTGTGGGCTGCGCCAGGAAGTCCGTACAAGAGTTTCGACGGCATGTTGCGCGGAATTGAGTTTGCGCGGCGCCGTGACTGGCCCTTTCTCGGTACCTGTGGCGGATTTCAATATGCACTGATCGAGATCGCCCGCAACGTGGTGGGCATGGCAGACGCCAACTCAGCGGAAAATGCTCCGAAATCCGGGCAGATCGTAATCACGCCTGTGGACTGCGAAGTACCTAACCGAGCACCGGGGGCGCCAATGCTATCGGGGACAGTCAGGGGGCTCCGCGTCCGCCCCGGGTCGTATCTACACTCCTTCTACGGAAAAGATGTGGTGGAGGAAGGGTTCTTCTGTAACTTCGAGGTGAATGCCGATTTTGAATGGGCTTTTATCGAGGCAGGCTTCCCATTCGTGGCTCGCGGAGAACGCCACGAGCCTCGCGCGATCGAGTCCCAGGCGCACCGGTTTTTTGTTGCAACGCTGTTTCAACCACAATTGTCTTCAGAACCCGGGAAACCACATCCCATCATCGTTGCGTTCCTACGCGCGGCGGCGGAGTGGAAGACGCAAAAAACTGAAGATGCGGTTCTGGGGTGATGTAGTCGGGTAATAGGCTCACGTCAAATCAGCTGATCCTAGCTGCCCGGCTTGCTTTCAAAGAGTGGCCACAGCCGGTCGCCAATGACGCGGTACAGTGCGTATCCCGTTCCAGACTCCCCAACCTGCTTGAATAGCAACTCTCCGCGCCCGTCGCCATCGGCGTCCACCGCATCGATGAACTCATAACGTGGCTGCATGTCTTGGTGATTGTTGTCTGTGGTATGAGCGAAGATCTTGTGCAAGTCGGCGTAAATATCCTGGCGGGCCACGACGGCGGTGCTGAACTGCAGATCAGCACGACCCGGAAGCGTCGCGGTAGCAGAGTAAATCAGCACGGCTTCATTGGTCCCGGAGACATCCAGGATCTTGAGTTGCTGATCGCGGAACTCGGGGGCAGGGGAGGAACGAGCGCTCTTCGCCTTGGCTTCCCCCGGCGACAGCAACTCGAAGCGCCGCTTCACCTCATCGGCAGCCATGGCAGCCATCTTCTTCATGAAATCCTGCTCTTCGTCGGTTTTTGTCTGGTAGGTGTAAGGCCGCGGCTGGGGACCATTCGCATCCGAGATTGCGGGGATCACATCGAGCTTGCCCTGCGCCAACGTGGTTGCTGGAGTGCTTTTCGTTTGCTGCTGCGCTTCCCCGGGACTTTGCCGGCGGAGCATAGGACGATCCGAGCTATCGACGGGATTATCGCCTGCAGCTGGCTGCCGGACAGGAGCCGGTTTTTTGAGCGTGGGTCGGTCGGAGTCGTCATTTGCGTTCGTCGGTGGGCGGCTGTCGCTCGGCTTTGACGGCGTTGTCTCCGCCACTTTCGGATGTGCGCCTTCAGGGGTACGGCTCAGGCGGGGAGGACCGCCTGCCTTGATGTCGTCTTCGTGTTTCTCTGCCAGCTTTGTGGATCTCGCTTGAGCCTTCTCCTTCTCGGCCGCAATCTGTTCATTCGTCTTCCAGCTTCCCAGGCCAAGCCAGCCCTTCTGCGGGAGAGGGTTGGTTACGGTAAAGAGCCCTTGCGGCACGCCAGACTTCACCGCCTCGTAAACGGTGCCCGCCTGCAGGGCCATGGGGACTGGATCTGCTTTGTAGATGCTCGCGTCATAGAACTTGCCGTCCACCATGATCACCACGGGAACGAGTCGACCACTGCCTTTGGAATCAACCTCGACGAGTCCTAGTGCGCGCGGCCCTTGACTTACGGGGCGTCGTTTCGCGACTTGAGCAAATGAGCTGCTCACCAGCACACATACAACCGCAATCCATACGGGGCGGCAGCGCATACTTAGGTTGGATGCGCCTTGGCTGCTTTTGCGGTATAAACAAGGACGTTCAGGAGAGAATCCCATGGAAATCAATGATAAAGCCCCGGACTTTAATTCTGTCGACCAGAATGGGGAGAAGATCGCATTGAAGGACTACAAAGGCAATTGGGTGGTGCTGTATTTCTATCCCCGCGCGGATACCCCAGGGTGCACGATTGAGGCGTGCAGCTTTCGCGACTCGTTCCAACGGGTCGAAAAAATTGGCGCGGTCGTGTTGGGAGTCTCACCCGACACCGCCAAAGATCAGAAGAAATTCGTAGACAAATTCGACCTGCCGTTCACACTCGTCGCGGATGCCGACAAGAAGATCTGCAACGCCTACGGCGTGATGCAAGAAAAGAACATGTACGGCAAGAAGGTCATGGGCGTGGCGCGGACGACCTTCATCATTGGACCGGACGGCAAGATCAAGCACATCTTTGAGAAGGTGAAACCCGAAGGTCACGCCGAGCAAGTGCTGGAGTGGCTGAAGGAAGCGCAGAAGGGCGCAGCCTAACGTGGAATCGAGATACAAGCCTCCGGAACATCGGCGCGAGGAGTGGATGCGCGAAGTTCGCTATCGGCAGAGGAACGTGGTGTACCCGGAAACGGCAATGAACGGTGCCCGTTTCTGGCGCAATCTCACTTCCCGGAAGTATCCATTTACCCCGGCGCAGAAGCTTTGCTTTGTTATCTTGGTCTTCGTTCAGATTCCTCCATTCGCGATTTTTCTAGCTACTCTCATCGCCACTCTAAGAGGTGAATTGCCTGCTTGGAAGTTTCTTATTGACCTTTCGACGGTCGCCACGATATGTATTTATGCGGTTATCTTGGCTCGTGCGTTGTCAGCAGTCTTCGCCGATACTCCACCCATTCCTGAACTGCCGCTTTCGTCAAGGATAAACATGGGCCGACAAGCGGCCACTCCTCAGCCACGAAGTTAGGCTGAGCCATTGTGCCTGTGCCCTTTCCTATTTGCGAGGCCGGAACATCACCATGAAAGCCATTCAAGTCCAGCAACCCGGCGGCGTAGAAGCGCTGCAACTTGTAGACATTTCCGTACCGCAGCCGAAGCCGAATGAAGCAGTCGTGAAGATTACTGCAAGCGGTGTGAACTTTATTGATGTGTATCTGCGGGAGGGTCGTTACAAAGCATCTTTGCCGTTCGTCAACGGACAGGAAGCTGCGGGCGTGGTCGCCGACGTTGGTGCAGACGTGAAGACGGTAAAGCCGGGGGACCGGGTCGCCTACTCTGGTATTTTGGGTTCCTACGCCGAGTACGCGGCTGTTCCTGGGGACCGCTTGGTGGCACTTCCTGCCGGTGTGAGCGAGCGCGACGGTGCGGCCGCCATGCTGCAGGGAATGACCGCGCATTACCTTGCCCATGACACGTTCCCACTCAAGCCGGGGCAAACTGCGCTCGTTCACGCCGCCGCTGGAGGCGTGGGCCTTCTGCTTGTGCAGATGGCGCATAACATCGGCGCGCACGTGATCGGAACCGTTTCTACCGAGGAGAAAGCCAAGCTGGCGCGGGATGCGGGCGCGGACGATCTCATTCTCTATAGCAAGTCAGATTTCGAGAGCGAGACCAAGCGTCTGACGGGGGGCAAAGGCGTGGACGTGGTGTACGATTCCGTCGGGAAAACCACGTTCGAAAAAGGCCTGAACCTGCTTCGTCCCCGCGGAATGATGGTCTTGTTTGGGGGATCAAGCGGCGCGGTTCCACCGTTCGACCTCATTCAGCTAAGCACGAAGGGCTCGTTGTTTGTGACCCGGCCAACCCTGGGCCACTATACCCTGACGCGGGAGGAGCTCATGATGCGCGCCAAATCCGTTTTCGCGATGATTGCAGAGGGCGAGTTGAAACTGCGCGTCGAGCACACCTACAGGCTCGAAGACGCGCAGCAGGCGCACCGCGACCTGGAAGGCAGGAAAACGACAGGAAAGCTGTTGCTGATTCCCTGAGCGAGTGCCGGTGGGACGAGCGACCTCTATCCGGTGATGGCGACGTCCTGATTCATTTTTTGCTCACTCGATATCAAGACCGACCGCGCATGGTTCCCGGGAAAGTGCCGATACAGCCTGCCACATTTCTGCCCTGTGCTCGCGCACTTGCCGGAGCAGTTCACGCAAGAGGAATGCAACTCCGCCGAAAATCACAATACCGATCCCGAGCAGGATCGAACCGAAATAGGCTAAGGCTCGCGACTCCCGCTCCTCCCGCGTTCCATATCTCATGGCCGAAAAGGTTGCCAAAATATGGGGAGAAATCAATCGAAAATCTGCCGAGCGACTCCCTGTACAATCATTCGTCCATGGCTATAAGCGTCCCATCTTTTGCCAAGATCAACCTTGGCCTCCGCATCGGGGCCTTGCGGCCAGACGGCTTTCACGAGCTGCTCACGGTGTATCAAACCATCGCGCTTCATGATTTTGTTCGCGTGTCCGTTGGACGAGGCGCTGGGATCGAGATCAGGTGTAAGGATCCGCGGGTGCCCTGCGACAGCTCGAATACCTGCTACAAGGTTGCCGAGCGGGCTGTCGAAGCATTGCAGGTGCGCGGCCGCGTGGTGATTGAGATTGACAAGCGATTGCCCGTGCAGGGTGGATTGGGCGGGGCTTCGGGGAACGCAGTTGCGGCGCTGATGGCGCTTGAACGAGCGGTGAAGAAACAACTCACCGGGCCTGAGCGGCTGCGAATCTCCGCTGAGGTCGGATCGGATCTGCCGCTTTTCCTGATTGGGGGCACCATCCTCGGCGTCGGTCGAGGCGAGCAGGTTTATCCGTTATCCGACTTACCCTCGACTCCTTGCGTCGTTCTGTTGCCTGAGACCGCGGTATCGACCCCAAAAGCCTTTGCAGATTGGGACCAATTGACCTCGTCCCCAAGCTCCGATAAGATGTTGAAGTCCAGCCGTGAGATTTCCGCGTGGCTGGCTGCGGCGGAAACCAGCCGCGGATCCGGTGTCTCCGCCAAGGGTGGAGGCCGGGCCGAGAGCCCACTACTCGACCTCGTCCGTACCGGGATAGAAAACGACTTCGAAAAAGTCGTCTTCCCAAAGCATCCCGAATTGCGCGAGGTGAAGCTTGTGCTCGAACGCTCCGGGGCGCAGTACGCCTCGCTTTCTGGATCGGGATCGGCGGTGTATGGCGTGTTCTCCTCGCGTGAGAATGCGGCCCGAGCGGCGAAGAACCTGACGGCGCATGGCGCGCGAGCCCGGGTTACGGCAACTTTGACGAGACGGCAGTACTGGAACAAGCTCTTAGCCATTAGCTCTTAGCTCTCGCAAAGCATTTTGGCTTGAGCTCACGGCTAAGAGCTAAGAGCTGAATACTGGGCCGTCGACTAATGGTAGGTCAAGTGCCTTTGGAGCACTTTGTCTAGGTTCGAATCCTAGCGGCCCAGCCAGAAAATCAGACGTTGGCAATTGCTTTGGCCGTTCGCAAAAACCATGTTGGATTACACCAGTGGTATTGGCAACGGCCGACGATGCGATTACGATTCACGCTCGAGTCCGCAAACGCACGACGAAGTTGAAACCGAGAACCGGCGGTTCAAACTATGGCTACGCTTGCCACTGCAGCAGAAAAGAAAATGAGCGCTGACGAGAAGCACGATCGCAAACCTCAACGCGTGCGTGTTGACGACAAGTTCAAGATTTTCTGTGGTATGGCGAACATGCCGCTCGCCGACGAGGTCTGCGCGTTTCTGGGGATGAATCGCGGGCAGGCGCTCGTGACACGTTTTGCCGATGGCGAGGCATACGTTCAGATCCAGGAAAACGTGCGCGGTGCGGATGTTTTCATCATGCAGCCGACTTGCCGTCCCGTGGACCAGCATTTGATGGAGTTGCTGTTGATGATCGATGCGGCCAAGCGCGCATCGGCGCGGCGTATCACGGCGGTCATTCCGTACTACGGCTATGCCCGACAGGACCGCAAAGATAAGCCGAGAGTTCCGATTTCGTCGAAGCTGGTGGCGGATTTATTGACCACGGCCGGTGCCGATCGTGCCCTCATCGTCGATCTGCACGCGCCGCAGTTGCAGGGATACTTCAATATTCCCGTGGACCATTTGTTTGCGTCGCCGGTGCTGGTGGACCACTTCAAGAAGTTGCAGTTGCCGAATCTCACCGTGGTTTCACCGGACGCTGGGGGCGTGGAGCGAGCGCGTTTCTTCGCGAAGAAGGTCGACGCGGCCTTGGCGATCGTCGACAAGCGGCGCGTCGAGGCGAACGTCGCCGAAGTCATGCACGTGATCGGTGATGTGAAAGGCCGTACCTGCTTGGTGATCGACGACTTGATCGACACCGCGGGCACGCTTGTGAAAACCGCAGCCGCGTTGATGGAAAACGGCGCCGACACGGTGTACGCGTGCTGTTCACACCCAGTGTTTTCCGGGCCAGCGGTCGAGAACATCATGAAATCGTGCATCAAGGAAGTCGTGGTTACCAACACCATTCCGCTCAGCGAAGCGGCACAGAAAGCCCGGACCGATTGTGGCGGAAAGATTCATGTACTAACGATTGCGGGACTGATCGGACGCGCAATCCAGTCGATTCACGAAGAAACTTCGATCAGCAAACTCTTCTTGTAGGACTTGAAGGAATTCGAATATGGCGACAAAAGTAGCAGATACCAGCATTTTGGAAGCGCAACCGCGCACTCCCGGCACAAAGAACGATGCACGGCGCGTGCGTCGTGCTGGCAAGATTCCCGCGGTGGTTTATGGCGCGGGCAAGTCGGCGGTTCCGGTGGCAGTTGATCCGCGTCAGGTTTCGCGCATTTTGCACTCGGAAACCGGGCACAACTCGGTGTTTGACTTGGCCCTGGATGGCGAAAGAACCAAGGCTATGATCGTGGACTGGCAATACGAGCCGATCAAGGGCTCCCTGCTTCACATCGATGTGAAGCGCATTGCCATGGACCAGAAGCTGCGAGTAAATGTGCCGATCGAACTAATCGGCGAGCCCGCGGGCGTGAAGCAGCAGGGCGGATTGCTCGAGCAGATCGTGCGCGAAGTCGAAGTCGAGTGTTTGCCAGCCGACATTCCGAACGTGATCGAGCTGAACGTAGCCGAGCTGGTTTTTGGCGTTGTGCTCCGTGTGGCTGACCTGCCGAAAAATGACAAGGTGCGTTTTCTGACGGATGCTGATCAACCGGTGGCGCACATCATCAGCATCAAGGAAGAAGTGGCGGCGACACCGGAGACGGTTGCCGCTGAAGCTGCGGCTGCGCCGGCAGAACCGGAGGTCATCAAGAAGGGTAAGCAGGAAACTGAGGAAGAAGCCGAGGCTCCTGCTGAGAAGAAGGAAAAGAAGTAACGCGCAACTTCTTCTTCACCGGGTTCGGTGGATTCCGATGGGTTTTGTTCGGGTTGGTTTGAGACCAATCCATCCCGTGAGGGTCCAAGGCAGTAAATTCGAGCGACAGGCGTGAAGCTGATTGTTGGACTTGGCAATCCGGGAATCGAATATCAGTTCACGCCCCACAATTTGGGCTTTCTCACGATCGACCAGTTGGCCGACGATCTAAATGTGGAAGTTCGAAACCGGAACTGCCGGGCGCTGACTGCGAGGTCAACCATCGGCGAAGAACGGGTGGTGCTGGCCAAACCCGAGACGTTCATGAATTTGAGCGGCGTTTCGGTGCGGGAACTGGTGGAAAAGCTGGGGATCAGGCCGGAAACGGATCTGATCGTCATTTACGACGAGTTGGACCTGCCGATGGGTACCATCCGGATTCGCCAGCGGGGTAGTTCGGCCGGACACAACGGCATGAAGTCGATTATTGGTGCGCTGGGCACGCAAGAGTTTGCCCGCGTGCGGATCGGCATCGCGCCGGAGAAGAACATACTGAGGCCATTCCGCAAGTCGCAGTTGAAGCAAGTAGGTGACGCGATTGGGACGGCAGCAGAAGCAGTCGATGTGATTTTGAAAAAGGGAATTGCGGCGGCGATGAACCAGTTCAACAGGAAACCGGAGCCGCCAGACGGAACTGAATAGTGGCCAACGACTGGTAGCGGCACAGTTCGGGGACTAGAACGGACCGCTAGTGGATTTGCAACCGATTTTGGAGAACTACATGAATCGTACCTATGAACTGATGTTTATTGTCCGACCCGATATGACGGAAGAAGATCAGGACAAGCTGATCTCGACGTTAGAACATGCCGTCACCTCTTCGGGCGGTCAGGTAAAGAATGTCGAGAAGATGGGTAAGCGCCGTCTCGCGTACACAGTACGTAAGTTCCATGATGGCGTGTACATCCTGCTCAGCTTTGAGGGCAGCGGTGGGCTGGTCCACGAACTCGAACGACGCCTGCGGGTAACAGAACCTGTGATCAAGTTCCTCAGCGTGCGCACCGATGAAGAGACGAAGCGCCTCGACAAGATCAAGGCAATTCGCGACGCTCGCCGTAAAACCTCGACGGCGGCGCCGGCAACGGCCGAGCCTGCAGGCGAAGCCCCGGCAGCGACGGCATAGGAAACCGCTGTTGGCGATTGGTTGTTGGCTGTGGTTCTGGTGACGATGGAGTCGCCACCACCCACGGCTGAGAGCCAAGAGCCAACGCCCAAGAGTTGAATTTCTAAGGAGCAACATGGCTGACGAAACAAAACCAGCACCAGCAACAAGTGAGGCACCATCAGGCGAGCGGCGTCCCCCGCGTTCCGGCCCGGGGGGACGGGAAGGCGGACCCGGTGGTCCGGGCGGACGGAAATTCTTCCGGCGCAAGAAGGTGTGCAAATTCTGCACCGAGAAGATCGAAGCCATTAACTACAAGGACGTGCGCTTGCTCGCGCAATTTGTTGCCGAGAGCGGCAAGATCGTGCCCCGCCGTCTGACCGGCGTGTGCACGCCGCATCAACGCCGTCTGAGTACAGCAATCAAGCAGGCGCGCAATATCGCCTTGCTGCCGTTCGCAGGTCGCGCTGTCTAGAGATTCCCATCCCCGGCTCCGGGAGACAGGGATGGATGCTCCTCCTCTGCTCGTCCGGGGGGAGTCATGGCGATCGAATTTGATTGGAGAGACCCAATGGAAGTCATTCTGAAAGAAGATGTCGCGAAGCTTGGCGCTCGCGGCGACGTAGTGAAAGTAGCCGAAGGATACGGCCGCAATTTCCTGCTGCCCCGCAAGCTCGCCATTGAGGCGACCACCGGAAACAGGAAGGTGATCGAGCAAATGCGCGCCGCCGCCCTGCGGCGCTCGGCCAAAGAAAAAGCGCAGGCCGAAGAACTGTCGAAACAGTTCGACGGACTCTCCGTTTCCTTTGCCCGCCGCGCAGGCGAACAGGACCAGTTGTTTGGATCTGTCACTTCTAGCGATATCGGCGATGCACTCGAGAAAAAGGGCTTCAACGTTGACCGGCGGAAGATCCAGCTACACGAACCGCTGAAGACTCTGGGTGAGTTCACAGTTCCGGTGAAACTGCACAAAGACGTCACAGCGCATTTGAAGGTCGTGATCGAAAAAGAGGCTGCGGAATAGTATTTGCCCGATGCGGTACGTTGCGAGACTCGACTGACCAACGACACGAGGCGGGCTTATAGCCCGCCCGTTTTGGTTTTTGCCCAAGTTATTTACCTCCGGCCAGCTTCCCCGACACAAATGGGTTGTCCGCCACGATATATCTGAGCGGCATGTCGGCGGCCTTTGTGATTCCAATTCTCTTCGTAGTGAGCACCCGAGAAGGAAGCATCCCATCGCAGGCAATGTAAAGATCGGAGCGGGCATCGGTCAGATCTTTGCCATTGTCCCTCTCGCGAGTGATTCCGAAAGCTGCCGCGAGTCGACCGGGACCGGATGTAAGCCGGCGAGCATCGGTTCCCTTTTCAACCCCCCGCAGCTTGAACATCTTTCCAATTCCTTCAAGCGGCTCGAGCGCGCGAAACAGAATTCCGCCTGGAATTCCATCGGGCAGGCACGAGACATTCAGGCAATAGTGATTGCCGTAGATGAAATAGACGTATGCGTACCCCGGAGGACCAAACAACACCGCATTGCGCGAAGTCTTTCCAATAGAAGCGTGTGCCGCAGGATCCTCGGCTCCGAGGTAGGCTTCAACTTCGACAATGCGAGCAGCGAGCGTCTCCCGCCCCTGTTTGCGAACCAGAACTTTACCCAGCAAATCAGGACCCACGTCTCTTGGGTCGCGAGCATAAAACGGACGCGAGAGCGCTGTTCGTCTCTTTCTATCTCGGATCAAGGAAACTCCGTGGAATGGACTGGGAGCCGAACCGCCTCTGGCTGAAAAGGCTGCGATAGCTTGCCATGGCCATAGTAACTGTGTCAGCGGCGGCGCCGGCGGGGAGCCCTATTCTTAGTCCGGGAATGCTACTGCTCGGTAAGCTTTTCATCCGCTTGCTCCGAATGTGGGCTCTCGTTGCCCCGAACGTCCACGGCCGAGACGGAGTAATGGTACTCGCGTCCTGGCAGAACATCGTTATCGCGGAATGCAGGAGGCTTGATTGGGACGGGATTGAGCTTCCTCGCTTCGCCCCCACTGTCTTCAGACCGATAAATGTTGTAGCCCTCCAAATCAGCGTCCGTCACTGGCGCCCAAACCAGATCGATGAAAGGCTTCTGCCCTTGCCCGCTGGAAACAGCCTGCAACCCAGATGGTGTTGCGGGTGGAAAAACGTCGTGAGCCACAAGGGTGACCGGTGGGCTATCGTTGCCCTCGACTTGCCGCATTGTGCCCTGCGACTGTGTGAGGAGAGTAACTGTTTCAATCCAGTAGTCGTATGTCTTCTCCCATTCGATGGTGCTATCTACAAAACTGGGAGTCACATCGGCGTGCACAGGAACTTCTCCGGCGACCCCTTGAACATTCGTGCCTGTCTGTCGACGATGGAGCCGGTAAATGAACCCAATGCCAGGTGATTCGGGAACATCGGCAGCAGGAGCCCACGAGAGATGGACTCCATCACCACTGAGCAGTGCTTTCAGATCCGAGGGCGCCGGAAGCGTCGGTGCTGCGGGCACCTGGACTTGATTCGAAGGGCCGGAACTCTTGCCGTACGAGTTCAGCACCTCGACAGCATAAAAGAACGTCGCATCTGGATTAGGTGAGAAGTTGGCAAGAGTGTCTGTGTAAGTTCTCGAGAGATCCTTGTCATGACTCTTGGTTGGAGGCAGTTTCGCTATGGCCCCCCCGCACCGTTCAAGGGAAACCAACGCTCGACAAATCTCGGTCGGGCCCGGATGGCGGATATTGTGACGGTCGGTGGTCTGGGTTGGCGCTGTCCAGGTAAGAGTGACTGTATTACCCTTTCTTACCGCCCGCAGATTGCTCACCGGGCGTGCAAGCTCAAGCGAAGGGGGGAGAGGCTCGCCTGGACTGCCGCAGGCGGCAAGGAGGGCGAGCCAAAGCAGAATCGGCGCCAAGTTGGTCTTCGCGACAGTCATTCCGAAGCAAAGAGGGTAACACTTGCAAGCAACCGGCTGGAAAAAGCAGGCCCCTCGCCTGCGGAGAACCACTCACGCCGCGCATGATTCTCCTTGGTTCGGAATGACATTGTTTAGGAAACGGTCTTAAAGGATGTACCGGCTCAGATCTTGATCCTTCACGATGTCGTTGAGCATCTTGGCCACGTAAGCGGCGTCCACGGTGATCTGCTCGCCCTTCTTGTCGGGAGCGGAGAAGCTGATCTCGTCAAGCACCCGCTCCATGATTGTGTGGAGGCGCCGGGCACCGATGTTTTCCGTACCTTCATTGACGCGGAACGCGAATCTGGCTACTTCCTCTAATGCCTCGCGGGTGAATTCCAGCTTCACGCCCTCGGTTTCCAGAAGCGCCGTGTACTGCTTTACCAGTGAAGACTTGGGCTCCGTAAGAATACGGATAAAGTCATCCATGGTTAGCGACTTGAGTTCGACCCGAATGGGGAAGCGGCCTTGGAGCTCTGGGATCAAGTCACTTGGTTTGGATACGTGAAACGCTCCCGCAGCGATGAACAGGATGTGGTCGGTACGTACCATTCCATAACGCGTGTTGACGGTCGTGCCTTCAACGATCGGCAGAATGTCGCGCTGCACGCCTTCGCGCGAGACGTCAGGACCGTGGCCTCCTTCGCGCCCCGCGATCTTATCGATTTCGTCGAGAAAGATGATGCCTGCATCTTCGACGCGGTCGATCGCCATGCGCGTGACCTGGTCCATGTCAATGAGGCGTTGCTCCTCTTCCTGAATTAGGTATTCAAAGGCTTCGTTGACCTTCATCTTTCGCTTCTTGGTGCGCTGCCCAAAGATGTTCGGCAACATGTCTTTGATGTTGACGTCCATTTCCTCTACGCCTTGATTGCTGATGATTTCAAAGGAGGGGAAATTACGTTCGCGGGTTTCGATTTCGACGGTACGGTCGTCCAGCTTGCCCTCACGCAGTTGCTGACGGAGTTTCTCGCGGGTCCTCGAGTAGGAGTCACTCGTCGAGGATTCAAGTTGAAACCCGGTTGGCTCGGAATGCGACGGGGCACCAGGAGGAAGCAAGATATCGAGCAAACGCTCTTCTGCGTTCAACTCGGCTTTGTCGGCGACGTCTTCGAGCTTCTCTGCCCGGATATTGTCGATCGCGATCTCAACCAGATCACGGATCATGGACTCGACGTCACGGCCAACGTAGCCGACCTCGGTAAATTTGGAAGCCTCAACCTTCAGAAACGGGGAGTTCGCGAGCTTCGCCAGGCGGCGCGCGATCTCAGTTTTGCCGACCCCAGTGGGCCCAATCATAATGATGTTTTTGGGAATGACTTCCTCGGCAAGGTCGGGGGGAAGCTTTTGCCGGCGCATTCGGTTCCGCAAGGCGATCGCAACCGCGCGTTTCGCGTCCTTCTGGCCGACCACGTGCTTATCGAGTTCGGCCACGATTTCACGCGGAGTCAATTCATCCAGCGCAAGCTGTTCTTCTTCGGCGGTGGCGGGGAGATAGATGGCCATAAATTCAGCTTCGGCCTCCAGGCTCTGGTCAGAGCTTCACGGTTCTTGCCGGAACCCGATGCCCGACGCCTGAAGCGGTTTCAGAGTTCTTCGATCGTCACTTTCTCATTGGTATAGATGCACATTTTGCCGGCAATCTTCATAGATTCTTCGGCGATTTGGCGCGCCGTAAGCTGCGTGTGCTCAGCAAGGGCCTTGGCAGCAGCCTCAGCAAAGGGGCCGCCGCTGCCGATTGCAGCGATGCCTCCATCCGGTTCAATCACGTCACCCTGGCCACTGAGCAGGAAGGTCTGTTCTTTGTCGGAAACCAACAGCAATGCTTCGAGATGCCGCAAGAACTTATCCGTGCGCCAGTCTTTCGCCAGTTCCACCGCGCCCCGGCCGAGGTTCCCGTGATACTGCTCCAGCTTTGACTCAAAACGGCTGAAGAGGGAAAAAGCGTCGGCGGTCGAACCGGCGAATCCCGCAAGAATCTTATCTTGGTAAAGACGCCGGATCTTCTTGGCATTATGTTTCATCACGCTAGACCCGAGCGTAACCTGGCCGTCTCCCGCCATAACCACATGGCCATCGCGACGAACACATAGGACTGTAGTGGAGCGAATCAGGCGCTTCTGGGGCATGAGGACAAGAGTTGATTATAACAGCGGGAAAGGTGAGTCATTTCAATGCCCATGCCGCCCGGCTTTCCGAAGACTCTGTCTGAAAATTGCTCCCGCTTGACGGCAGCTACTCAGTTATCTCCCAGCCCGGTTTTAACCCCCGCCCGCTCCCTGTTTCCAGCCAGCAACTGCCTCAACACATATTGCAAGATCCCGCCGTTTGCGTAATACAGCGCTTCCTGTGGGGTGTCGATGCGGAGGATGGTCTCAAACGCCTTGCTTCCGGAGCTGCCCTTGGACTGCACTCTCACCCGTGCGCCGGATGAGAACTTCTCGACCAAAGCGGCAATGCCGATGATGTCAAAAACTTCTTCTCCCGTCAGGCCGAGAGATTCGGCGCTATCGCCCGGGAGGAACTGCAGCGGGAGAATGCCCATGCCGACAAGGTTGGAACGGTGAATACGTTCGTAGCTTTCAGCGATCACAGCACTCACACCTAGGAGCCGTGGGCCTTTCGCAGCCCAGTCACGTGACGATCCCGAGCCGTATTCCTTTCCGGCCAAGATCACAAGCGGCACACCTTCCTTGATGTAGTGTTCCGAAGCTTCGAAGATGGTCATCTGCGTGCCATCGGGTAGGTGGCGGGTAAAACCGCCCTCGACCCCGGGAACCATCTTGTTGCGCAGTCTAACGTTGGCGAAGGTTCCGCGAACCATGACCTCATGGTTGCCGCGACGCGAACCATAAGAATTGAAATCCGCAGGAACCACGTCATGCTCAAGCAGGTACTTCCCTGCCGGGCTGTCCTTCTTGATGGAACCAGCCGGTGAAATGTGGTCGGTGGTTACGCTGTCGCCCAGCACCGCCAATACCCGAGCGCTCGTGATGTCGGCAACGGCCCGGGGGTTCACTGTCATCCCGTCAAAATACGGAGCGCGCCGGATGTAGGTTGAGTTGCCGTCCCATCCATAGGTATCGCCCTTTGGGACGGGCAGCGAGCGCCAACGCTCGTCTCCGGCGAACACGTCGTCGTAACTCTTGCGGAACATATCGGAGGAGATCTGCTGAACCGCTTCGTCCACTTCGCGCTGGCTGGGCCAGATATCAGCTAGGTAAACCGGCTTGCCGTCTTTGCCGTTGCCGAGCGGATCGCGACGAAGATCGAGGTCGATGCGTCCGGCGAGGGCGAAGGCGACAACCAGGGGAGGTGACATCAAGTAATTGGCGCGGACGTCGGGATTGATGCGGCCTTCGAAATTGCGATTCCCCGAGAGGACGGAAGCTACGACCAGGTTCTTTTCGTCGATTTCTTCGGAGACCTCTTGCGGCAGAGGGCCAGAGTTACCGATACATGTCGTGCAGCCGTAGCCAACAATGTGGAATTTGAGTTTTTCGAGATAGCCGGTAAGTCCGGCAGCTTCGAGATAATCTCGGACAACTTTCGAACCGGGAGCGAGCGAAGTCTTCACCCACTCGGGAACTTCGAGTCCGCGCTCGACCGCTTTCCTAGCCAGGATGCCGGCGGCTAACATGACCGATGGATTGGATGTGTTGGTGCAGCTTGTAATGGCCGCGATCACCACGCTTCCATGGTGCAGGTGTCCGTTGCCGTTGGTTGAAGCAGCCGAGCCGGCCTTGGGTGCCTTGATGAGTCCCGGCAGAGCCTTCTCAAACGATTCTTTGGCTTGCGACAACACGACGCGGTCCTGCGGACGTTTGGGGCCGGCCAGACTGGACTCGACCGCGGCAAGATCGAGAGCAAGCAGTTCCGAGTATTCTGCTTGCGGAGTGTCTTCATCGTGGAATAGGCCTTGCTCGCGGCAATAGGCTTCTACGAGCGCAATCTGCTCCTCTGGGCGGCCGGTCAGGCGGAGGTAGATCAGCGTCTCTTTGTCGACCGGAAAGATTCCACAGGTGGCGCCATACTCGGGCGACATGTTGCCAATCGTAGCCCGGTCGGCGAGCGGTAAATCGCGGAGGCCAGGTCCGAAATACTCGACAAATTTTCCGACCACGCCGTGCTTGCGCAGCATCTCGGTAATCGTGAGAACAAGGTCGGTGGCAGTGGCGCCTTCGCGCAGGCGTCCGGTGAGTTTCACGCCGACAACCTGCGGGATCAGCATGCTAACAGGCTGGCCGAGCATGGCTGCCTCGGCTTCGATTCCGCCAACCCCCCATCCGAGCACGCCCAGGCCGTTGATCATTGTGGTGTGGGAATCCGTGCCTACGACAGTGTCGGGGTAGGCGACTCGCTTCCCAGGCGACTCCTTCACGAAGACGACACGAGCCAGATACTCGAGATTGACCTGGTGAACAATTCCCGTATCCGGCGGAACAATGGCCATATTGCGGAACGAGTCCTGCCCCCACCGCAGGAAGGCATACCGTTCCTTGTTGCGCCGAAACTCAAGCTCGGCGTTTAGCGCAAAAGCCTGCGCCTTTCCAAATTCGTCCACCTGAACCGAGTGGTCGATCACGAGCTCGGCAGGCTGCAGCGGGTTGATGAGCGCGGGATTGCCGCCTAACTTGGTCATGGCATCGCGCATGGCGGCCAGATCCACGACAGCCGGCACACCCGTGAAGTCCTGCATGAGAACGCGGCTAGGCGTGAACGCAATTTCTTTGTCGGAGCTAGTTTTACCGTTCCACGCGGCAAGCGCCCGAATATCTTCTGCCCTGACGTTGCGGGCGTCTTCTGTACGGAGGAGATTTTCGAGAAGAATACGCAGCGAATACGGCAGGTGCCTGGTCGAGATCCCGGCCTCGTCGAGGGCACCGAGCCGGTAAATTTCGTATTCTTTGCCGCCAACCGCCAGTTTGGAACGAGAGTGGAAGCTGTCCATGACCGCAGGTCTCCGTAAAAGAAATCAGAAATTTGGCTTACACATTAGTTTAGCTGTTGGAGAAGGAGTTTGGGAAAGCAGCATTCAGCAGACGTAAGGGTTGAGGCTGAACGGCTGTATCTGGGCCGGAGCGAACTCTCATCAAAGGTCTGAGCTCAGTTCTACTTTGCCCGCAGCAGTAGCACCGGCACGCTCACCGCGTGCTGGACGCGGTTTGCAGTCGTCCCTAGAAAAATGTCGGCTAAGAACTTGTGGCCGTGGGTGCTCATGGCGATAAGGTCGCAGCCCTTCTCTTTAACCCAGCGGACGATCTCGCGGCTGGGATCGCCAAACGCGAGTTCTGAGCTGGCGGGAATTCCAGCCCCCTGAAACTCGGCGAGGACTGTTTGTAGATAAGCCGTGTCTTCGGAAATCTCAGGGCTGACCGCATCGCGCCCATAGGTCCGCGCCGCCCAGCCGTCAGCAACATGCAGCAGCACAACCCGACTTTCCGCCAGTCTGGCGAGCGGTTTCACATGCTCGATGATGGCGCGGTCGCTGAGCGTACCGTCGAGAGTTAATAGAATGGTCTTGTACATCGGCTCCCCCGTTGAATTCAGCTGCCGACAAGGACGTGCCAGGCGGTCTTCAACGACTCCGGCAACCCCCACAAGTCGAGTACGGTAATCAAAATCGCGCTTGACCAGCCTGCGATCAACAACAACTTGCCGCTACGCCATAGCCCCATATGTTTGCGCGAACTGGTAAAGCCAAGAAGCGGAAACATCGCGAACGGCAGCTGCAGCGCCAAGACAACCTGGCTGAGCGTGAGCAAGTCGTTCACGCTGGAATTGCCGCGGATGCCGATCATGATGATGGCAGGGATGATTGCCACGGACCGGGTGATGAGTCTCCGAACCCACGGCTGAATGCGCCACCGCATGAAACCTTCCATCACCACCTGGCCGGCGAGCGTCCCGGTAATCGTGCTGCTCTGGCCGCTTGCCAGTAGGGAAACGACAAATAGGGTGCTCGCGGCGGAGGTCCCAACCAGGGGAGCCAAGGTTAGGTAAGCGATGCGGATCCAATCGCTATCAGGACTGAACGTAACGGTCTCGCCGCCGGCGACCGTGACGCTGGTTCTCCCGTAGAAGACGGTGGCGGCGAGCACCAGGATCGCCGCATTCACCAGAAAAGCAACACTGAGCGCGGTGGTTGAATCGATGGTGTTGAAGCGGATCGCGCTGCGAATCGAGGCTTCGTCTTTCTGCAGTTTGCGGCTCTGCACCAGTGCCGAGTGCAAGTACAGGTTGTGCGGCATCACGGTGGCACCGATGATTCCAATTGCGACATAAATCATCCCAGGCTTGCGAAAGCCTGGGGTTGCCAGCGCTTTGCCCATTTCGAAGAAGTCAGGATGCGTCTGTGGCAAGACGAAGATCTCGATGAGATAACACAATGCGATCGTTACGATAAGAAGCAAGACGATGGCCTCGATCGTCCGCATCCCGTAGCGCTGCAGCGCAAGAAGAAGCAGAACGTCCAGGCCGGTGATGATCACCGCCCAGAGCATCGGGATGTGGAACATCAAGTTGATCGCGACCGCGCTGCCGAGCACCTCCGCGAGATCGCAGGCAGCAATCGCCGACTCGCAGAAGAACCAATTAGGCCACCGAGTCCACCCCGGCATCCAGTCGCGGCAGGCCTGCGCAAGGTCCTTGCCAGTGACAACGCCGAGGCGAGCTGAGATCACTTGCATAAAGATGGCCATGACGCTGGCGAGAGCAATCACCCAGAGCAGGCCATACTTGAACTGCGCGCCTCCGGCAAGATCGGTCCCCCAGTTGCCCGGGTCCATGTAGCCGACGCTGACGAGAATGGCAGGGCCGATGAAGGCTCGCCACTGCTGGAAAAACCCGGCCTCATGGTGAGGAACCTCGACCGTCCTGTGCAAGCCTTCGAGCGAAACGGGGGCGGATTCGAGCGACACGTCGCTCGAACTGGAAGGAGGTGGTGCTGCTGGGTCGGCATCGCGCGACAATTTCATTGATTGAAGCATATCTTACGCGACGGCTGAAGGTGGGTACGGACAGGGGAGGCTGGCCGCCGAATTCTGTGTTGCCTGCGCGATTGGGGCCAAGGACGTTTTCGAGAAGACCCAGTCGGCCGCTTTTCAGGGAAAACGACCCAGTGGGCTTGAAACGTCAGATTCTACGTAACCAAAGTAGCAATACCTGCTGGGCTTTTCTTTCATATTGAAGACGCCGATCATTAGGGGTACAACTTCTCTACACCCAAATACCCACTGGAGACCATGTGAAACACTCAACCCTCTTTGTCACTTTGCTTTGCAGCGCCAGCCTGGCGCTGGCACAAGCGCCCGCCACTGCTGCGAGTTCATCGTCCAACAGTGTTTCAAGGACGCTGCAGGCGATGCGGTTTCGTCAGGGGAGCAACGTCAAGGTCATGTTTCAGGCTACTGAACAGATGCGGGGGGCCTCGGGTGAGGCGAAACTCGAAGGCAAGAAGGGCACCGTCACGGTGGATGCCAAGTTTCAAGGACTAGATGAAGCAACCAAGTTTGGCCTTGAATACTTGACCTATGTGCTGTGGGCGGTCTCTCCGCAGGGTCGAGCGGAGAGCCTGGGTGAGTTGGTCGTCGAGAAAGGAAATGCCCACCTGAAAGCCTCCACTGATATGCAGACCTTCGGCATGATCGTTACCGCCGAACCTTACTTCGCGGTCACGCAGCCTGGGGACACGGTAGTAGCGGAGAGCGTCGCTCCCGAGGGCATGGCCCAAGGCGAGAACGTCGAGACCAAGTACGAACTGCTTGCACGCGGGACATATTCCGCGGCCAACCAAAAGATCCAGAACGCAATTTTCGGTATCGACCGGACTACACCGATGCAGCTGTTTGAAGCCAGGAACGCGGTGCGGATTGCGCACATTGCCGCCGGGGACAAGTACGCCGTTTCGATTCTCTCCAAAGCAGATCAACTGCTAATGCAAGCGGAAACCGCATACCGTCAGAAGCAAGGCAGGTCCGCCATTGAATCGGCTGCGCGGGACACCGCTCAGACGGCAGAAGAAGCTCGCGTAATGGCTGTCAAGCAGCGGGCCGAGGATGAGGCGCAAGCGAAAGCTGCCGCGGAAAAGACCGCGGCCGAGGCACGGGAAGCCAAAGCTCGGGCAGAGGCCGAAGCAGAGGCTAAGCGGCGCGCGGAAGCAGAACAAGCCCAAAGGGAAGCGGAACAGGCCCAGAAGGAAGCAGAGGAGGCAAAGGCTGCTGCGGAGAGAGCAAGGGCCGAAGCCCAGCAAGCCGCAGCCGAAGCGGCGCGCCAAAAGGAAGAAGCCGAGAAAGCCAAAGCCGAGGCGCTGGCTCAGCAGCAAGCCCTGGCCGAACAAGCGGCCAAAGCACAGCAAGCGGCCGCGCAGTCGGAGCAACTACGTCAGCAGGCAGAAAAAGAAAAACAAGAGCTGCGAGCACGGTTGCTTCAACAACTGAATACCATCTTGGCCACACGCGACAGCGCTCGCGGCCTGATTGCCAACATGTCCGACGTGCTGTTTAAGACCGGCAGCTATGAACTGGCGCCCGGCGCGCGCGAGCGTCTCGCGAAAGTCTCAGGAATCTTGCTGGCCTACCCAAGCCTACACGTTCAAATTGAAGGCCACACCGATAGCGTTGGAAGCGATGAGTATAACCAGGACCTCTCCGAAAAGCGCGCCAGTGCCGTGCGCGACTATTTCGTTCAGCAAGGCATTGCGGCAAACTCGATTGAAGCCCGAGGTTTCGGCAAGACGCAGCCGATCGCTACCAACGACACTCCGGAAGGCCGCCAGCAGAACCGCAGAGTGGAACTGGTGTTATCCGGCGATGCCATCGGGAATACGGAAACGACAGCGGTGCAGCAATGAAACCGCTGTCCTGACCGAAGGGTTGTCACTGGCAGCGGATTTGCCAGGGTTCGGGTGAGGGTTGTAGCCGCAGCTTGGCAGTGAAAACGCGGGCTTCGCGCTCATTCTCTTGACCTGCAAGCCCGCCCGCGGCCTTCCAAAGATCGTGGGGACCAACTGAGCAATTGCACTTTAGTTTGCGGGCGCCAGCGCTGCCCGGCTTTCTTCACGCGCGGATTCGAGCAGCTTCCAATCGCTCTGAATTGACTGTTCGGAAATTCGCGGTTTCTTGTTCTTGAGTTGCTCGTCTAGTCGGGACAGAAGCAAATTTTGCAGCAGCTCAGGCGATCCAGAGACGTGCAGTGCATTCCCCCGGCAAATTCCGACCGCCACATCTTTCCCGTCCAGCTTCACCTGGACAAAAGGCATGCCCTGAGCATCCATCTGCGGAGTGGACCTCGCCTGAAGGCGGCGCCAGTCTGGAAACTCGTCGACCTCGTCGGATTTCTTCAGGGCTTTGACTTGGTTCTCGTAGGAGCGCCGCTGAGATGGGGTCAGAGGCGCGGCGAGGTTCTTCATGGGGTTATCGGCGCTAGCGTTGAAAACCATAGCGCCCTTAGCCGGGTTGAACCTCCAGCCTGCCAGGTATGCCGCTTCCACGGCTCCCACGACGAAGGGGTGGAAAAGAAACACCGGGGTTACATACTTTTTTTGGAAAAAGATCGACTCGAGCACTCCATGCACTGGTTTGCTGCGCTTGAGGCCAGGCACCTGGGGGATCACAAAAACTGTAAGCTGCGTCTCGCGATGGTGCTTGCCGTAGTGCACGAGCGACTTAGCCACCTGCTTGGGCGTGGTTACACCTAAGTCCGCGATGATGCTGCGATGCACAGCATGAGGGTAGTAGAAGTTAATGATCTGCTTGGTAAAATCCGCGCAGTTCCGGTTCAGCAGCTTGTACGATTCTTCGTTTGGTGACGCGTTCAAGGTTCGGATCAGCGCATCGTCCTGCTCGGGCCGGGTCGCGATGCGAAATCCATAAAGCGTCCGATCGTATGCCGAACCAGCAAGCTGGTACCGGGGCTCGGCACCGGGAAGCGATTCATCCGGCAAAGGCAGCGAACTGAGGAACTGTTCGCGCAGAAATGTGACTAGCTTGCTATCTACAAAAAGCGGGACGTCCTCCAAATGGTGAACCGCGTACAAGTAAGGAACCAGCGGGACGGCGATCCAGTCGTGGCCAGCGATACCGTGGTAACGACTGATGACGACGCCCTGTTCCCCCGGACCGCAATGCCGCAGCTCGAATGGCGTTTCAGCGCAGACACGCGTCAGATAGACCGCACTATGGCCCGTGCCAGCAAAAGTGCCATCGTAACTGTAAGGTTCTTCCAACAGAAGCGCTGCCTGCCCCCGAGCATTCGAACTTGCCAGGGTCAGAAACAGCGTCAGGCAGAAAACAAACGACTTGCAATACGTCGACACGGCACACCTATTCCAGCGATTCTATCTAACCCGAATTTTGATGCGGAGTTCCGGAATCTGGTGAGCTATTGGACTTTGGTAATCCCGTAACAAAGGTACGGCGATTTCAAACCGATTGACCGAGAGGTCAGAACTGCTGTTTGAAATCAGCCAGTTCGCGGCGAAGTTCGGCCAGTTCGTTCCTTAGCGACGCAACCTCATTTTCTAGGCTGGCAACTCTTTCCTCAGCGTAATTCCCCGCAGGTCGGGTGGCCGGGCGGGTAACCGGCTGGACACTTTCTGCTGCTACGTCTCCCGAGAACAAATGCATGTAACGCGACTCTTTGGTCCCAGGCTGGCGGGGCAGAATGCGGGCCAGAGGAGAGGGCCGATCCATCAGTTTCTGTAACGCAGACTGAACGTCCTCGAGAGTCTCAAAGCGATACATTCGCTCCGTTCGGCCTCGCAGCTCACCCGGAGTTTGTGTACCACGCAACAAAAGCACGCATACGACCGCCGTTTCCCGGCGATCAAAGTTGAAGACCTCCTGCAGGCGGTGTTCGTATTTCGTAACCCGGCTGTCCGCGCCTCCGGCCGGTCCGGCAAGGCGCTTTTCCTGCAGAGAAGCGAGGGCTTGCCGCAGCCCATCTTCCTCCAGATTCATCACCGGGTCGCGATTGTTCTTCTGATTACAAGCGTTGAGCAATGCATTTAAGGAAAGCGGGTAGTAATCGGGGGTGGTGATGTCCTTCTCGATCAGCGCACCTAGAACGCGCGCTTCGACAGCGGTCAAGTTCAAGTTAGGTTCGATCATCAGGATCAGTCCGTAAAAAGTCTACCAGTGTTGTGCTCGGCTCGATCGGAGCGGGAGTATACTCCCGGCAGTGGAGCTTTTTCGCTTACACGGGTCGACGTAAGAGAAGAATTCAGTGGAGGCTCTATGAAACGCCGGCAGTTCCTGACAACCGCGGCCTACGGGGTTGGCGCCGCATGGCTGGGATCTAACTTCACGCGCCGGGCCTGGGCGATCCCAGAGTTGGGCAAAAAGTTCAGCGCCGCCGACTCCGTCACTCTCGGCAGCACGGGGATCAAGACGAGCCGTTTGGCCATGGGCACTGGAACCGTGGGTGTCGGTCACCATTCTCATCAGACGGCCCTCGGCGTGAAAGGCCTGTCAGACCTTCTCCTGAATGGTTACGACCAGGGCTTGCGTTTCTTCGATGCTGCCGATTCCTACGGCAGTCATCCCCATGTAGCCGAGGCGCTCAAGCACGTCCAGCGCGACAAAGTCACAGTCCTGAGCAAGTCGTGGGCTCGTGACCCCGCCGGCATGCGTGCCGACATCGAGCGTTTCCGGAAGGAGCTGGGCACGGAGTATATCGACGTCCTTCTGATGCATTGTCTAACGGAAGGCGACTGGACCGAACGCTACAAAGGCGTGATGGATGTTCTCTCCGAGGCAAAGCAGAAGGGCGTCATTCGCGCGCATGGTTGCTCATGCCATTCGATCGAGGCTTTGCAGGCGGCGGCGAAATCTCCATGGGTAGAAGTTGACCTGGCGCGCATCAATCCAACCGGCGCATCGATGGACGCGAGCCCTGACGTGGTTCTTCCCGTACTCAAGCAGATGAAAGCCTCTGGCAAGGCGGTCATCGGGATGAAGATTCTCGGTGCGGGCGTACTGCGAGAACGGCAGGACGAGTGCCTGAAATATGCACTGGGACTCGGTGTACTCGACGCGTTCACGATTGGGGCGGAGAATCGCAACGAGCAGGACGACCTGATCAAGAGAATTGCCGCCGCGTAGAGAGCAACCACGCGAGCTCCGGATTCCACAACCTGCGGCGCATTGCCGCCAAAGACCGCATTAAAATGGCGGGCGTGCCTGTGTATCGAGGTCGCCTCGCCCCCTCTCCTACTGGTTATCTCCACCTTGGCCACGTCCGCACGTTTCTAATCGCGGAGCAACGGGCGGCCGAGGAGGGCGGTACTCTGATTTTCCGGAATGAAGATCTGGATCCTGACCGCTGCCGGGCGGAATTCTCCTCCGCGCTTTACGAAGATCTGCATTGGATCGGGCTCAAATGGGCAGAAGGTCCGGATTGTGGAGGAGAGTATGGGCCATACTCGCAGAGCCAGCGTCGCAATCTGTATCTTGAGCAATGGAGAAAGTTGCGTGACACGGGTTCGATTTACCCCTGCACCTGCTCGCGAAAGGAGTTGGCTCTGTCGGCGACGGCGCCCAACGATGCCGATGACGAACCCCTGTATCCGGGGAACTGCCGCTGCCGGCAAGATGCGACTTCGTTCCCTGCTCCCGCAGGCGTGAACTGGCGCTTCCGGGTTCCTGATGGGCAGGAAATCACCTTTCTCGATCAGCATTTGGGACGGCAAAGGTTCGTCGCAGGCAGCGACTTTGGCGACTTTGTGATCTGGCGTCGCGACGATGTTCCTGCCTACCAGCTTGCGGTCGTTGCTGATGATTGTGCCATGAAGATCAGCGAGGTCGTGCGCGGAGCAGATTTGCTGAAGTCCACGGCACGGCAATTGCTCCTGTACCGAGCCCTGGGCTTCGCGGTGCCGCAGTTTTACCACTGTGATCTGGTGAGAGATGAAGCCGGGACTCGCCTTGCCAAGCGCCATGATGCACTGAGCATCCGCCACTTGCGCGTGAGCGGCTGGACCAGAGAGCAGGTACGAGAACGTGCCTTTGCGAGGTTAGGAGACTCCGTCAGGAGCTACTTGAAATGAATTGCGGACTGGCTCCCTTGTTTGGCCGGGCGAGAGGTACGCCCGAGACGAGCGGTCGGCAAGCCATACTTAGGTCTGATCTCGTGGCAACCGCCTTCACAGTAGACTCCACCCTCCGCTGATTCGGGAGAGGGCATAGGCGCGTTCACGGCAAACTCGCGTTCCGACTCGAGATAAGCGTCGATCTCGGCGAGCAGACGCTTGTGCTCCTGTGGGGAGATCCATTTCTGCACATTCAGCAGATAATTTTCGAAGCGGGTAATCGGGTCGCGACGGCGCCAGTACTCGAACATGGTCTGGGGAACATAAGCGGCAGCGTCATGAATGGCATGCCCCTTCATGCGCATCATCTTGGCTTCGATGAGGGTTGGCCCATCGCCGTGGTGGGCACGCTCAACGGCTTCCCGCGCTGCATCGTACACCTGGCACGGGTCCGTGCCATCGACAATGACGCTGGGAATGCCATAAGCAATCGCGCGTTCCGCAAGGTCGGAAACCTTGTACTGCATCTCCGAAGGCGTGGAGTACGCCCACAGATTGCTTTCCACGAGCAACACAAGTCCAAGGTTCTGCACGGCGGCAAAGTTTATCCCCTCGTGGGTAACACCGGTAGATTGTCCGCCGTCGCCGATGTAAGTCATCACAGCGACCTTGCGCTGCTGAAGCCGAGCACCGAGAGCAACACCTGCCATCACCGGAATCAGATCGCCCAGCATGGAAATCGGCGAGACGACATTGCGGTCGTAGATGTCGCCAAAGTGAGAGGTGCCATCGCGGCCCTTCGTCGGCGAGTCCGCCTTCGCCATGTACTGCATCATCATGTCGCGCGGAGTGAAGCCGCGCACAAGGAGCGCGCCTTGATTACGAATCATCGGCGCGAGCCAGTCGTCTTTGGCAAGCGCATAGGCGGAGGCGCACGAGCACGCTTCCTGGCCCAGCCCGAAGTAAACTCCTCCGACAACTTTGCCTTGTTTGTAGAGATTTTCAAGCACCAACTCCATCTTTCGATTGAGCACCATCCAGCGATAGATCTCGATGGCTTGTTCCCTGGCCAGGTATTGCGAATCGCGGATAGGCGGCACGGGCGCCTTCAGATCGCCGGAGATTTCGTAACAGCAGACCCCGTCCTTGCGCGTCTGGCGGACAGTAAAGTCCGGCTTCTCCAGCCGGTAGTCGGCGATAACGTAAGTGCGCTGTTGGGGGAGAGCAGTAGCACGCGATTTGCGTTCCTGGGGAGCTCGACGGCCGTTCCCGGGCTGGGAGGCGGCATTTTTCGAAGGCAACCGCTTTGCAAGTTTTGAATCCCGGCTGTTCCGCTTCATGGTTGGCCCTGACCATGCTACTCCAGCCGACGGGAATCGTGCAGCGGCTGGGCGAGTCTAGCTATGGCTTGCTGATCGCCTACCGGATACCTAACTTTTTCAAGTTCTCTATGGGCCTAGCCAGCACAGCCTTGCCCGCGCGGACAACAATCGGCCGCTGCAGAAGTTCCGGATGCGCGGCAATCACATGGAGCAAGGCATCCCCGCTCAAATTCTTGTCTGCTACATACTGCTTATAGGCGGCCTCTTTTGTGCGCACGACTTCTTCGGGACGCAGCCCTGCGCGCTGCAACAAGTCTTTCAATGCAGAGAAAGAGAGCGGCTCTTCAATGGGGTTGATACTTTTGAACTCCACACCTCGCTCAGTCAAGACACGCTTAACCTCACGGCACGTGGCTCAAGTCGGTTTCTCATAAACCGTGACTGGGGCTTTCAGCGTCATGCGCCTCACTCCTCGAAATCATGCACGGATTCCAAACTGTCACCGATCATGCCCAGGCGTTATCGTCTTCGCCGTGAATCCTGCGAAGATTCTCGGGGGTGCGCACGGGAACTCCCAAATTATCTCCCACCAGGGCCTCGATCGATTCGAGCCAGAGGATCTGGCTCTTGAAGACTTGTCCAAAACTACGCGCCAGCGCCTGGGCAACATCCTGCAGAGGAAACCGGCGGGCGAGCTCCTTGCCGATCGAAGTCACCGGTTTCGAGGAAATGCCGCAGGGGACGATCAGATTGAAATAGCTGAGATCGATGTTCACATTGAGCGCAATGCCGTGGGAGGTGACGCCGCGCGATATATGGACACCGAGAGCGGCAATCTTGGCTTCTACCGGATTTTCTTGTTGCCCCCTCGATTCACCCGTCCACACGCCCGTGAGTCCCGCAATCCTCTTGCTTGGAATTCCAAATTCGCCACAGGTACGAATCAAAACCTCTTCCAGGTTGCGCACAAACTCGAGGACCCCCATGGTATGGCGGTTGAGGCTTTGTGAAGGGAAGCCCCGCAGGTCGAAAATGGGATAAGCGACGAGTTGACCCGGGCCGTGAAACGTCACATCGCCTCCACGGTTGCATTCGAAGACTTCAACCCCACGCTCGGCGAGGAACTCGGGCGACGCAAGGATGTTTCTTGAATGAGCATTTCGCCCCAGGGTGATTACGGGAGTGTGCTCGAGCAGGAGTATCGTGTCGGTGATGCGTCCTTCTTTGCGAAGGCTAACGAGTTGCTCCTGCAGTCGAAGACCAGTCCCATAGTCAATGGTGCCGAGTTGAAGAATGGATATCATGTCGCTGTTTTAGAACGTAGCGGTGCCCGGGAAAGCCCTCGGGGAATTATGCCACTCATGCGACCTTTGCGGAGCCGGTCCCATCAAGCCAGCTCTGTAGTGCCTGCAAGGCCAGCTCACACTGCATTTGATGCCGGAGATTGCGATCCCGCACTTTCTTTTCTAGCTGGGGCAGAAGATCAAAGGTGATGTTTGCGGGCTGGAACTTTCTTGGATCTGCGTGCGTGATGTAGTGCACCAGCGATCCGAGCGCGGAGACGCGGGGTGGCGCAACCGGCGTTTCGCCTGCAACCAGCGCGGTGGCATGAATTCCGGCCAACATCCCGGTGGCGATGGACTCGACGTAGCCTTCTACCCCGCAAATCTGCCCGGCAAAAATGAGTTTGGGGTGAGCATTCATTTGTTGCGTGGGAGAGAGCAACGATGGCGAATTGATGTAGGTATTTCGGTGAATCTGGCCGAAGCGCAGGAACCGGGCCTGCTCAAGGCCGGGGATCAATCGCAGTACGCGTCCCTGCTCGCCAAACTTCAAGTGATTCTGAAATCCGACCAGATTGTAGGAGTCGGCGCGAAGATTTTCCTGGCGCAACTGAACAACCGCATATGGAACCTTATCGACGCGCGGGTCTCTGAGGCCAACCGGCTTCATCGGGCCGAATCGCAGCGTATCGCGACCACGGCGGGCAATCTCCTCGATGGGCAGACAGCCTTCGAAGTAGTTCAGCTTCTCCCAGTCTTTGGCTTCTACGGATTCAGCCGCCACGAGCGCGTCATAGAAGCGATCGTATTCTTCCTTGGACATCGGGCAGTTGATGTAATCTGCGGAACCCTTGTCATATCGCGCCGCCAGATACACTTTCGACATGTCGATGGAATCGGCTTCAACGATGGGACTGATGGAATCGTAGAAATAGAGCCGGTGCTGGTGGGAGGAATCCGGGCCAGTTCCCTCGCCCGTCCTGCTCAGCCGAGCAATCTCTTCGGCCAATGCTTCGGAAGTCAGTGGTCCTGTAGCAACAATGGTGATTTCATCTTCCTGAATACGAGTGACTTCACCGCGAAGGATCCGAATCCGCGGCTCCCGCGAGAGTCGCTCGGTCACCGCCGCAGAGAAAGCGGCACGATCAACGGCCAAGGCGTGTCCTGCGGGAACCGCACACTGCTTGGCGATCTCCAGCAGCAGAGAACCCGCGCGGCGCATCTCTTCCTTCAACAGCCAGGGCGCAGTATTCTCGCTTTCGGATTTTAGGGAGTTCGAGCAGACAAGTTCGGCAAACTCTGAGCTCTGGTGAGCAGGCGTGGACAGCAAAGGACGCATCTCAAACAGATCGACGTTGATACCACGCTGCGCGCATTGCCAGGCCGCTTCCGATCCAGCCAAGCCTGCACCTATGACTTTGACCTGACTCACTGGCCGGCCTTTTCCGTAACCGCCAACATGGCGTTGCCGATCAGGCATACCGATCGCCATTCATCAAGGAACTCGGCGCCGAGTTTTTTGTAAAAATCGATCGCCGGCTCGTTCCAATCTAGGACCTCCCACCGCAAGCAAAAATACTCTTCTTCCCAGGCAATTTTGGCGACCGCTGCCAGCAACTCCGTGCCGATCCCCTTTTTTCGAAAGGCTGGGCGGACGAAGATATCTTCTAGAAAGAGTCCCGCGCGGCCCTGGAAGGTGGAATAGAATTCAAAAAACAGCGCGTACCCTGAAACTTCGCCATTCCACTCCGCGATCAGCGCCCGGAACTTCGGGTGTTCAGCAAAACCATCCCGCAACACATCTTCTTCGGTAATGATCGTCTCGTGCTCAAGGTGCTCGTAATCCGCAAGCTCGTGAATCAACGTCTTCAACAGATAGCTATCGCCTTTTGTAGCAGGACGAATGTTGAGCATTCTCACCCCTCGCGGCCCACAACCAGACACACTTCAGATTACAAGAATCGTAGCGAACTCCCAGTGTTTTACGCTAGTTTCCATAAGAGCCGATCGGCGTCGGCCAAGCAACATTCATATCTTTAGTTCCGCAACCGTCGCGCCGCCGCCACCTTCATTCTGAGGTGGTTCGGCAACCGAGTCGACATGCGGGTGTCTCTGCAGAAATTGCCGAAGTGCCTTGCGCAAAATGCCCATGCCGCTGCCGTGAACCACGCGTATTCGGGGTAGCCCGGCAAGAAATGCCCGATCCAAGAACTTTTCGACCTCACGCGTGGCATCGTCGACGGTGTGGCCAATTACGTTGATCTCAGAAGGTACCTCCGCTTCGCTTTGCAGAGAAACAGAGATGCCTTTGGCACGGGCAGCATGAATAGGAGTTTCGGAGGCGCGCACCAGGACTTCAGCGATATCTTCACGTGGAATCCGCATCTTCATCGCACCCACTTCGACCTCGAAATGATCGTCGTCAAGCTTGCGCGCGACCTTGGCATTGCGGCCTACGGATTTGAGCTTTACCACGTCCCCTTCGGAAACATGCTTCACCAGCTGGGGCATAGCGTTCGGATCACCACGATCGGCTCCGCTGAGGTGGGCGACAACCGTCGAGTCGAACTGCTCGCGAAAATCCCGGCGCATCTTGGAAATTCGACGCTCTGCGTCTTTGGACAGCTTTTGGGCAACCGCTCGGTCTTGTACGGCCTTCACTACTTCGCGCGCCTGATATTCGAAGTCGCGAAGTAGCGATTCGAGCTTCTTCTCGAGTTCCCGAACAATCTCTTGCTGCAGTCGCTTCCCTTCGGTTGCCAACCGCGTCCGCTCACGGTTGAGTTCGTCTTCTTTGGTTTTTAGGCGCAGGCGCTCCCATTCTGCTGTTTTCAACTGCTCGTGCAATTGATCCAAGAACTGTCCCACATCTCTTGCCTGGGTCCCCAGGCGGGCGCGGGCGGAACTTACGATTTCCGGATTCAGCCCGAGGCGCTGTGCGGTACTGATTCCCGCCGAAGCGCCAGGAACACCGGTCTTCAACTGGTACGTGGGTTTCAAGCTGGCCTCGTCGAGTCCGACCGCAGCGTTCAGAACACCGGGAGAGTTGGCGCCAAAGACTTTGAGTGAAGTGTGATGCGTGGAAATGGCGGTGATGCATCCAATTTTCAGAAAGTGATCGGCAATCGCGACGGCCAGGGCGGCTCCTTCTTCGGGATCGGTTGCGGAACCCAGCTCATCGAGCAGAATGAGGGACTGGGAAGTCGCAATGCGGGAAATGAAATCTATGTGGGTGACGTGGGCAGAGAAGGTGGACAGGTTTTGTTCGATGGACTGGTAGTCCCCAATATCTGCCAGGACGGCGTCGAACACTGGCATCTCCATCCGGCTCGCCGGAACCGGAATTCCGGACTGCGCCATGAGCACGAACAGGCCGATGATCTTAAGGGTGACTGTCTTGCCCCCGGTGTTCGGCCCGGTGATGATCAGTTGGCGACGCTCGCCTTCGAGTTCCAGGCTGACGGGCACGGCTTCCGCCTTCTGTAGCCTGAGGTTCCGTTCGAGCAACGGATGACGCGCCTCACCCAGGATGAAGTCCCGTCCTCTACTGCCCAGTTGCGGCGCAACGCAGTTGTAATCGTCGGCGAACTTCGCCTTGGCGAATTGCAGTTCGAGTTCAGCCAGGACTTCCTGTGCCGCGGCGATCTGAACGGCTTGTTCTCCGATCCGCTCAGTCATTTCCAACAGAATTCGTCGTATTTCTCCTTGCTCTTCCTCGAGCAACCGCACCAGTTCGTTGTTCTGCTCGATGGTTTCGAGAGGCTCGATGAAAACCGTCTGGCCGCTCGAACTGGTGCCATGTACGACACCTTGCACGCGCCGTTTCTGCTCAACTTTGACCGGAATGACGAACCGCTCGCCGCGCACGGTGACCAGTTCGTCCTGTGCGGTGCCTCCCTCCGAGAGCCGTCGCAAATACCCACGCAAAGAATCCTGGATCGTGCGACGCTGTTTCTCAATCTCGCGGCGGATGCCCGCCAACTGCGGAGAAGCGCGGTCATCGAGCGTCCCGTCCGGCAAAATCTTGCCGCGAATGGCCTTCAATAAAGGCGAAAGATCCGCAACCCCTGAGGAGAGCTCCCGGATCCCCGCCCAGTCGCCCTTGATCCCTTGCGGCGGATGGAACGCGATTTCACGCCACTCCATCCCGCGGTCCACAACGGTGATGACGCTGAAGATCTCCTCTGCTCCCAGCGCGGCGCCGGAAATGCGCGATTTCTCAAGTATTTTCGAGATGTCGAGGAGCCCAGAGAAATTAAAGCTCCCTCTTGCGCGCCTGAATTCGCGGATCGCGGCCGTCAGCTGCTGCTGCGTTCGAATCCACGCCAAGTCCGTGGAAGGCGCAAGAGCTTCTACCCGGTCCCGGCCCAAATCCGAAACCGTATATCCGCGAACAAGCTCTCGCAGTGCGTCGAATTCGAGCAGGCGGGCACTTGTATCTTTCAGCGTGTGCAGCACACTTTTATGGTACTGCAGTTGCCGTCTGGCGGTGCGCACCGCTCCAGGGACGAAACTTGCTGGAATCTCGCGTTGGTTATTGCTACGGTTTCCGGATGGCCTGGGTCCTGGTGGCACTGGCGCCTGCTGCTAGAATTTAAACATGGGCTTTCCGGCAACCCGCCTTCGCCGACTGCGAGGTTCGCAAGCGATGCGCTCTCTCGTCCGCGAAACGCGGCTCACGCCGGAGGCGCTGGTTTATCCGCTGTTTGTCTGCCCAGGCGAAGGAGTGCGAAAAGAAGTCCGCTCAATGCCCGGGGTGTACAACCTGTCGGTGGATGAGGTGATACGCGAAGCTGAAGAGGCACACTCACTTGGTGTGCCTGCCCTAATTCTATTCGGGCTGCCGGAAACCAAAGACGAGGCCGCCAGCGGGGCTTGGGAGGAAAACGGCATCGTCCAGCGGGCTGCGCGTGCTCTTAAGCGTGCGATTCCGGAAATGTTGCTCGTTGGTGACGTTTGCCTTTGCGAGTACATGTCCCACGGCCACTGCGGAATCGTAAAGCCCACCGTTCCCCAGTCGGTGGGAGCAGCGGTCGCGAATCCGCCGGCCGCCGGTACCGAGTATGAGATTGTGAACGATGCCACGCTCGAATTGTTGACACGAACTTCCGTTTCGCTGGCAAAGGCAGGGATCGACATCATCGCCCCGAGCGACATGATGGATGGCCGGGTAGGTGCGATCCGAAAAGGATTGGACGAAGCTGGATTCGAGACCAGGCCCATTCTTTCCTACGCCGCAAAGTTTGCTTCGGGGTTCTACGGGCCGTTCCGCGAGGCGGCCGATTCCGCACCTCAGTTCGGTGATCGACATTCCTATCAGATGGATGGGGCCAACGTTCGAGAGGCGATGCGGGAAATAGAACTCGACATTGAAGAAGGCGCGGACATGATCATGATCAAACCGGCCATGCCGTATCTTGACGTGATCTCAGCTGCCCGGGAACGCTTTGATCTTCCGCTCGCCGCTTATCAGGTTTCCGGGGAGTACGCAATGATTGAGGCCGCGGCGCGCAACAGCTGGATTGACCGGGAACGCGTGATGATGGAATCCCTGATCTCGATTCGACGCGCCGGAGCAAGCATCATCCTGACCTACTACGCGAAAGAAGCGGCGAAAATCCTGGGATAGCTTTCAAACGGAGCGCAGATGATGAGGAACCCGATTTCTGCGGGGCATTTTGTGCCCTCCCTAAGGGTGCCCTTTCCTCGCTTGAAGCAGTTCATCAATGCGCCTGCAGCGTGGAGGACCTAGCCTGCTCTCTCCAAGAAATGGCGCTGCACTACTGCTTGGCCTGGCAGCCGGAATCGCCTTGCTGATGTTTCGGCTTGAGATCGAGCATTCGCTGCCACTTTCGCAGCCGGCGTCATACCACAACTTTGCTGACCGGCGCACCGTGCTGGGCATTCCTAATTTCTTGAATGTTGCCTCAAACTTCCCGTTTGCCGTGATTGGCGTCTGGGGAATGGTCTTCCTTCTCTCCAGCACCGCCCAGCGTGATCGAGCATTCACTGACCTCAGCGAACATTGGCCCTATCTCGTGCTGTTCACCGGTCTGTTTCTAACCGCCTTCGGGTCTGCGTATTACCACCTCGCGCCGTCAAACGCTGGGCTGGTTTGGGATCGCCTGCCGATGTCCATCATGTTTGCGGGATTTGTGGCGGCCGTCATCGCGGAGCGGATCGACGCCGAGTTTGGGGTCAAGCTGCTCCCGTTTCTGGTGCTGTTGTCGACCGGGAGCGTGCTGCAGTGGTATTACAGCGAACGGCACGGCCAGGGAGATTTGCGTTGGTACGCCGCCGTGCAGATTTACTCGGTGCTTGTATTGTTGATTGCGCCAATCTTACGATCGAAATATACGAGAAGCCGTGATTTTCTGGTCGTGTTCGTTCTCTATGCCTTGGCCAAAATCTTCGAGACCTTCGACAGAAAGATCTATTCGATGGGTCAGGTGGTCAGCGGACACACGCTTAAGCACCTGGTGGCGGCAACTGCGGGTTACTGGATTTTGCGAATGCTGCTCATGAGAGAACCGTTGTATTCGGAATTCATCGCCCGTTAACCTGTGGCTTGTATGCTGCCGTCATCGGCTAAAATGACGCTTTTTTGTTGGTGTGAGCAGCTTTTCGCTTCTGAATAAAACCCTTGCCCATGCAAAGAGCCGCGCTCTTCTACAATCCCCTATCAGGCCGAAGACGCAAGTACCGGGTCAAGGACGTGGAAAGCGTGGCAGCCATTCTGCGTGCCGCGAGCGTCCAGCTTGAAGTAGCACCTACCCGTGCGGCTTCGGACGCAGCCGCGCAGGTGCGCCTGGCAATTCGCGACGGGTTCGACACCATCATCGCGTGCGGCGGAGACGGAACCGTACACGATGTTCTTCAGGGAATCGCCGGCCGGGGAGCTGCCCTGGGGATTATTCCGCTGGGAACCGCCAACGCCATGGCGCATGATCTGCGCTTGCCGATGAACCCCCAGGCGGCGGCCCGTGCCCTTCTCGATGCCGTGCCCAAGAGAATTGCCGTCGGGCAGATCCATTATCGCGACTTCAATGCCATCCCCTGCTCACGCTTTTTCACCGTTGCGGCGGGAGTCGGCTTGGACGCGCATCTCTTCTACAAGCTCAATCGCCTCATGAAAGACCGCGCGGGAATGATGGCGTACTACAGCAAAGCCTGGCATCTCTGGTGGACGCACCGGATGCGGTATTTCGAAGCCGATTTCACGAGCAATGGGAGCGCAAAACAGCACGAGTCCCGCCTCTCAGAGATGCTGGCGGTGCGGATCAACCACTTCGGAGGGGTACTTCGCGAACTTGCGCCCGGCGCATCTCTAGCGCGGAACGATCTTCGGCTCATACTCTGCCGGACCGGCAGCCGTGCGCGATACCTGGCATACGTGTTTCGGGGGATTCTAGGCCTGTCGAGCGGCGTGTCAGGAATCGAACTTGCCTACGCGGATCAGGTCACCTGCCGCCCGATAGCGAGTGAGAAACCTGAAGACATTTATGTCGAGGCGGACGGAGAACTGCTGGGCCGACTGCCCATCACATTGTCCATGGTGCAAGACGCGCTCACGGTGCTTGTGCCAAAAGGCCATCCTACTTTGCTGCAGTAGAACCGCGCTGGCAGCGCGAAGGACGAACCCTTGACGACCAACCAGGGTTTGTTCTGTGCTACAAAGAAGGCTTGGAGCCGATTACCCATTTCCTCACCGGCGCTGTTCTGGGCCGCTCCGGATTCAACCGCAAAACCGCGCTCGCCACCGCGACGATGACGCTGGCCGCCGAAGCGCCTGACCTCGACGTATTCTGGAGATTCAAAGGCCCGGTCTACTACTTTGCCCATCATCGTGGCTTCACCCACTCCTTTGTGGGCCTTCTGTTGATGTCGGTTCTGACCGTTGCCGTAGTGTATTTGGCATGGATCCTGCGAGGGCGCAGGACGAACATTCCCGATCTCAGGCCCCGCTGGGGACAGCTCTTTTTGCTGGCGTATCTCGCAGGACTGAGTCACATTGTGCTCGACTTCACGAACAACTATGGCGTGCGACCTTTCTGGCCGTTCTGGGGAAAGTCGTACTCGTGGGACATTGTCTTCATCGTAGAGCCCACGCTGTACATTTTTCTGATTGGTGGGTTGGTGGTGCCGGCGATTTTCCGGCGACGCCAGCCCCTGGGGCGCGGACAGGTTGGTGCCGTCGTAGCTCTCCTGTGCGTGGCGATCCTCTACGGAGTGCGAGACCACGAACACCGTGCTGCGGTACACGCGGTCCGTGCCGCTCAATTTGACAACAATTCTGCCTCGCAGAAACCACTGCGGGCGTCGGCTTATCCTTATCCGTGGTCCATCACGCACTGGTACGCGGTGGCCGAAATGCCAGGCTTCCTCGCCAGCACAGACGTAGATTCACGAACCGGGCTTCTCAATCGCGACCTCCTTGAGTTCTATCCCAAGCCGCCCGAGACACCGGTAACCCTGGTGGCCAAACAGTCCTATCTCGGCCGCATATATCTCAATTGGGCACAATATCCGCTGGTCACCGAAGCTGCGTCCGGGCAAAACACCAGCGTTCACTTCAGAGATCTGCGTTTCGAACTTCCGCAACGTCGGGGAGGAGCCACAATATTATCCGGATGGGTAGAGGTCAGCCCGGATCTGCAGATCATCCGCGAAGGCTTCGGCAGTCGGGAGCAGAAACCGACGCTCAAGTAGACATTTGTCGCTTCTTCGACTTGACGTATTCCGCCCTACCCTCGAGAATCGAATTCTCCGAGGTGAATCGTATGCTGGCATACTTATTCGTCCTATTTGCTGTCGCGGTGCGTTTGGCAATCCCCTTCATGCAAACGCATCCCTGGCACTTCACGCCCGTCGCCGCCAGCTTGCTGTTCTTTGGCGCACGCGGTTCACGCCGCCAGCTCTGGATTCCGGTCGCCCTTCTGGCGCTCTCAGACGTTGTACTGAGCAAGTTTGTGTATCACTACGCCGTTGACGCCAGCCAACTCGTCAGCTGGGCATGGTATGTTGCGATCGTGTTGCTCGGGACGCGGCTACACAACAACGAGAAACCTCTATGGATCGGGGGAGCAGCGTTGGCGAGCCCGGTTTCATTCTTTCTGATCAGCAACTTCGCGGCCTGGGCAACCATGGCTATGTATCCGAAGACCTTCGCCGGATTGATGAGCTCATACACGTTAGGTCTCCCGTTCTTCAAGAACGATCTGGTGGGCACGCTTTTTTTCTCTGCGGTGTTCTTTTCAGTTCCAGTCGTACTTCGGCTGCCAGAAGCTGCGCGGCACAAGCCCGCAGCCTAGCCCCGCCAAAGGCAATCAGAGCCGCCGGGCCGCGAGCCAGCACCTTGTTTTGCTGGTATCTTAATAGTTCATGTCTACGCCTCGAGAAGAGCTGCTGCGACTGCTCGCAACGAAGTCTTTTCGTCTAGGCCAATTCAGGCTCGCTTCTGGACGTAGCAGCGACTACTACATCGATTGCCGCACCACGACCCTTGACGCGCGCGGAGCCCAACTGACCGGGCAAGTGTTTTTGGAGGAGATTCGCTCGCGGGGTTGGACTCCTCAAGCCATCGGCGGGCTGACGATGGGTGCTGATCCGCTGGCCGTATCGGTCGCTGTGGTAAGCGGCACGATCAGCGCATTTCTTGTGCGCAAAGCCGAGAAACAGCATGGCACGGGTCAACGCATCGAGGGCTTTCATGAAAAGGGCGCGCGGGTGGTGATCGTTGATGACGTCTGCACGACCGGATCCTCCACGATCCAGGCCATCGAAGCTGCGCGGGAATTTGGATTCGAGATTGTAGGCGTCCTGTGCCTGGTGGAACGCCAAGAAGCCGAGGGGCGCCCTGCCGTCGAGCAAGCCGCTTCTCCTGCGCCGTTCGTCTCCGTATTTACGGCGAACGATGTAAAGCAAGAGCACCTAGCCAGCACCCACCAGGCGCCAGCCTTAGGGTAAGGAACGAAATGATCCCCGACGGCTACACCGATCTTGCTCCCGGAAAGCTCGCCGCCGTGGTCACCTATCTGGAAATGCTCGAGCGTCCAGCGAACGCCCTGACCTCCTCGGTGACCTTGAAACAAGTAAAGGAGCCTGACCTTACTTGGTATCGGAAGATTTTTCGCCGCTCCGGGGAACATTGGCTCTGGTGGAGCCGCCTGGAGATGGGGGATGAGCAACTGGCCACTGTCCTCAACGCACCCACAACAGAATTGTTCATTGCGGAAAGCGATGGCGTTGAACTCGGCATGGCGGAACTGGATCGTTCCAACCTCGGTCAAGTCGAGATTTCGTTTTTTGGTCTCTACGAAGAAGCGATCGGAAAAGGCCTTGGTCGGTCCTTTATGGGCGCACTGCTTGACCGCGCGTGGACTGCTTCCACCTCGCGCGTGTGGGTCCACACCTGCACCCTGGACAGCCCAGTGGCGCTCCCCTTTTACCTAAAGTGCGGTTTCCGACCGTACAAGCGGTCAGTCGAAGTTGCGGGCGATCCGCGGCTGCGCGGAGTGTTGCCGGAGAGTGCGGCACCGCAAGTGCCGATAATTCGATAAGCTAAGTGATTCACGGCGACAGCGCTCGTCTCTGTTGCCGAACCTGTTGCAGATGACTCCATACTTATGATCCAAACTCTCGAATGGACTGATCACGGCGTACGCTTCATCGATCAGACGAAGCTGCCCACCGAAGAAGTTTACGTAAACTGCCAGACCTACCAGCAAGTCGCGGATGTCATCCGCACCATGGTGGTCCGTGGCGCTCCTGCGATTGGCGTCTCCGCGGCGATGGGGATCGCGCTCGGCGCGAAGAACTCAAAGGCGGAGACGGTTGCTGATCTTAAGCGCGATCTCGACCAGATTTGCGATGTCATGGGCAAGACGCGTCCTACGGCCGTGAATTTGTTTTGGGCAATCAAGCGCATGCAACAGAAGTTTGAGACGCTGCGTGTCAATCCTGTTGAACAGATCAAAAGGACGCTGATCGAAGAGGCTAAGCGCATGCACGCTGAGGACATCGCCATTAACCAGGCCATGGGGAAACACGGGGCTGCGCTGCTGCCAGCAACCGGAGGCGTGTTGACACACTGCAATGCTGGGGCGCTGGCGACCGCCGGCTACGGGACCGCCCTGGGCGTCATTCGCGCTGCCGTCGAAGCCGGCAAGAAAATTCAAGTCTATGCGGACGAAACCCGGCCCTTCCTGCAAGGAGCCCGCCTCACCGCCTGGGAACTGGTGAAGGACGGGATTCCGACCACGGTAATTTCCGACAACATGTCAGGTGCAATGATGCGCCAAGGCAAGATCGGCGCGGTCATCGTCGGCGCCGACCGCATCGCGGCCAACGGTGACGTGGCCAACAAGATTGGGACTTACACTGTTGCCGTGCTTGCGAAAGAGCACGGTATTCCCTTCTACGTAGCTGCACCGATCTCGACGGTCGACCTTGAAACGCCCGACGGCAGCAAGATTCCCATCGAGCAACGCAGCGCCACCGAAGTGACGCACTTTGCCGGCAAGTTGGTCACGCCGGAAGGAGTGGGAGTTGAAAATCCTGCCTTCGACGTGACTCCGGCGAAGTATGTGACTGCCATCGTCACCGAGCGTGGCCTTGCGCGGGCTCCCTACGAGCAGTCGCTGAAAGCGCTCGCGATGACGGACTAGTCGGGGCCAGAATCAAGATTCTTTCGCAGGCTCGGGATTCTCCCATGCCGGAAAAGAAGGAAAGCCCATGGCGGGAGCCGTGGGCTTTGCTTGGCCTTGCTGCTAGGCACATCTCCGAGACCCATCTGCTTTCCGAGACGGGACCCGAAAACCGGCTATTGCAGCGATTTCGGATCCGAAAGGTTCTTGGGCGAGGCTTTCGTCAACTCCGCATCAAGCTCGTGGGCGGCGGCGGGCGTGCCGACTTTGCCTTGGCGCAGGATTTCTTTCGCCGTCAATTTGTGTCCATAGAGCTTTTGGTTAGCGCCATTGTCCGGACGCAAGGTAGACCCTTCCAGCGATACCCCTGCAAACAAACCACGGGAGCGGGAGTAGGAAAGAATCTCTGCCCGCATCGCGACATCGGTAGCGGCCGTTGTATCGCGCCCCTTGGGACCGGCGGCGGCTGCAGCATCTGCCCCAAGCTTAACTTTGCTGCCCATAAGAGATTCGGCGCCCCGAGGGTTCATGACCAGAAGAACAAAGTCGGTAGCCTGGCCGCCGAGTTGAAAACCAATGTTCCCGCCTTCTAGCGCATACATGGCTGGCGCACCCCATCCGCCTGTGTAATGCTCCCCCGTCCGACATATCATCACGCCGCGACCGTAACTGCCGCCGATACCGATAGCTAGCTTTTTTACAGAGGGCAGCACAATCACGCACTCAGCACGATCGAGCAGGTCTTTGGGAATGTCATCGGGGATATTCAGGATTTCTTTGAGGACAGTCCCTGCGTCTTTAATTCTGTCCACTTCTTTGATGTCTTCGACGGCAAAACTCAGCTGCGTAGAAAGCAGCGCCACTACAACGAAGAGCAACTTCTTCATGAATTCCTCCTCAGCAGAAATACATTCTACTCTGGAGGGATTCCAGCTGCCTGTCGTTTCAGTGACGCTCGCGGAACCTCAAGTACATGCCTTAATTACGCGGACGGCACGACTTCAGGTCGTGCGCCGAGGAACTCTCCCCGCTCGAGGCACGGAATGACTCCTGCGCCGCTTCCTCACGATAGAAGGTTTGCGGCTGAAACGTTACCCTCCCGGGGGCCGCCTGCACTTTCGTAATCTGCGGGTAACAAGAGCACGCTCGCGGTAAGCTGCATGCTATTCTCAAGGACAAACAATGAATGTAGAGTCATTACCCTTACTTCCGCACCAAACATCCAGCGCCCGCGTAGAACTTCCCTACGCAAACTTCCACGAACTCTTGAAGGCAAGAACGGCTGATGCCCCGTCGCGAGAGTTTTTGATCTTTCCTGAAACGGACCGGCACTATTCATACCAGCAGTTTTATGAGATCAGTTTGGCAGCTTCTGAGTGGTTGCATTCGCGGGTCAAGGATTTTGGGACGATCTGCATCATTTTCCGCAACACGCCCGAGTTCCTGGCGATTTATTTTGGTGCGGTCTCGCGCGGCATCACCGTGGTTCCCATCAATCCCGATCTCGCTCCCGCGGAAATTCGATTCATCATCGAGAACAGTGCCTGCGGGGCAGTCTTCTACGATCCCGATTTGGAAGCCAGAATCGCACTGCTTACGCGAGAAATGAGCATCCCCTTCCACCCGTTTGCAAACGTCGCCAACTTGCCCACAGTTGACGGCAAGAGGGCTGAAGCAAACTTGCCGAAGGTAGATCCTACGACTCCAGTGGTCATCATTTACACCTCAGGCACGACCGGCAACCCCAAGGGCGTCGTCCTCAGCCACATGAATTTCATCATTGATGGCTTTGCGATTGCCGATTGGTTTCAATTGACTGCAGCAACGCGCAGTATTTGTATCCTGCCGCTGTTTCACAACAACGGCATTGTGATCTCTACCACGACAACGCTCTGCGCTGGCGGTTCGATCGTATTCGTAGATCCCAAAGCGAGCCTGCGCTCCTTTTGGGCTCTGGTTGACCGTTATGGCGCAACTTTCACCAGCGTGATGCCTTCGATCCTAGCGGCGCTACTGATGCTGCCATTTGAGGGCAAACGCGGGCAACTCAAGGGAATCATCTGCGGAGGCCAACTGCTGCCGCTCAGTCTCATGCAGAACTTCGAAGAACGCTTTGGCGTCCCCATCTTCGAAGGCTTCGGATCAACCGAGGCTTCGTCTTACTCCTCATTTAACCGCTTCCCCGCCGAACGGCGAAAGCTAGGCACCGTCGGAGTAGTATTGCCGATCTGTGACATGAAGGTGGTTGACGATGACGACCAGGAAGTATCGGACGGAACCGAGGGTGAGCTGTGCATTCGAGGTCCAAATTGTGCCATCGGTTATCACAAGCTGCCGGAATTGAACGCCCAAAAATTTCGGAATGGTTGGTACCACAGCGGAGATTACGGATTTCGCGACCAAGAGGGGAACTACTATTTTTGTAGCCGGAAGGATGACCTGATCATCAAGGGCGGAGAAAAAATCTATCCGGCGGAAATCGAAAACGTCTTATCGAAACACCCCAATGTAGCTGAATGCGCAGTCATTGGAGTCGAGGAGCCGATTCTCGGACAGGAACTTTGCGCTTTCGCCAATCTAAAGGATCAGAATGCTAGCACGGAACAGGAGCTTGTTAAGTTCTGCGCGCAGTCGCTGGCGCGATTCAAGCAACCGAGGCGAGTTGTGGTGATCAATGCACTCGGAGATATGCCGGAGTTACCCAAGGGGCCCACCAAGAAGATCTTGTACCGCAAGCTGCGGGATTATTACGAAAATCGGATCGCCCGGGCCAAGGATCCGGAGAGTCTGAAGTGGGTACGTACGACGGGTAGCTAGCAACCCCAAATATGGGGAGTTCGCCTTAGGGAATGAACCTCCAACAGGTGGCTGGTAACGTGCAGGTAATCTGGACAATTTGGCACCAGATGTGCAAGTCTGTAGTAGATTTTTGAGCAGTACATAGGTCTGCGACGCGGCAAGGTATGTGGTTTGCCCAGAGCGTGCTTTCAGTGCCCCTCCCCCCTAACAGCAAGCATTTCAAGCCATTGGCTAACCTCTGTAGCACGACTGCAGCCGACTTAATTCCGCTGGGTCCGTGTCGAGGTGGCCGGATCGGCCGAGGTTGGGAAAAGTGATGGACTTCTGGAAGATCGAGCATCCGCCCGAGAGTTTGGCTGTAATCGAGCCGGCCACTGGCAGGCAGAAGAGCTACGGCGAGCTTCGACGCGATGTCAGCCAGATGTTCATGCCGAAGGAGCGATCCCTCATCCTGCTTTTGGCCAAGAACCGCTACGAATCTCTGCTCACCTATCTAGCGGCGCTGCAGTCCGGAAATCCCCTGCTGCTCGTGGACGCAGGCCTGAATCCCGAACTGCTCGAACAGTTGGTCGAGACCTACCGTCCGGCGCACATTTACACCTCTTCCGCCGAGTTGACGCTTTCCGGCTATGCCAGGCGGAATCAAGACGGATGGGACGTTTGGGACCGGCAAAACAGAGTATCGACCGAGACTCACCAGTCGTTAGCGCTGCTGCTGAATACTTCAGGCTCGACCGGAAGTCCAAAGTTGGTGCGCCTCTCGCGCGAGAATCTG
>Ga0157378_10000098_pt1 | contig 81734 bp, 69 predicted proteins | sample M65metaG_FD_115309 | JGI IMG/M metagenome (GOLD analysis project Ga0157378, IMG submission 115309) | Miscanthus rhizosphere microbial communities from Kellogg Biological Station, Michigan, USA - M6-5 metaG | ecosystem: Host-associated > Plants > Roots > Rhizosphere > Soil | place: USA: Michigan... | reverse complement strand
CGAGGTCCTGACTTTCACGCCGCTCGACGACGGCGACGTCGACCCCCGCCAATGCCAACTCGCCTGCCAACATCAATCCTGTCGGAACTCCTCATGCAATCCACAACGCATGATCACTCATTTCGTACCTACCATTTCCGTAAATTCTGGCTTCGGTCGGCAACTATGCGGCCCGGCCCGGGTCTTGCTCAAGCCCCCCGGTGCGCTATATTCTGGTAGTGGCAAGGAAGAAAGACTCTCTTTTTGCTCGGCCGCTGTGGACGACAAGCCCTTTGCTAAGCGGCGGCGCCGTGGGCGCGGGAAGATCTCCGGTCGGCTACGGATACAGCCATCGAACGAGGAGTTTCCTCCCCACAAGCATCCGCAAGCTGCACCATTAAGCTGAACCATTGCTGCGAACACCGGCGCCCCTGTCGCACAGAGCCTAGGGACCGGGCCGCAAGGACAGGTGCCCGATACGCTTCTAGTACTAGTATCGGCCACTTCTTTCACTTCCACGGCCCTATACTCCGGTAATGGGCACCACTCCCGTCCCAGTGCAGCAGGCCCGCGAGGTCCGTATTCTGGTCCTCGACAGTGACGTGCAAGGGCAGGGGGCCTTGCGCCAGATCCTCGATTCCGAGGGTTGGCGTGTGCGCATCGTCCCGGACGACCGGCTGCTGATGACCGAGCTTAAGACCGGGGAATGGTCGCTGGTAATCGCCAACGTTGCGTTAACCGGTGTGGATAGCCCCATCTTCAACACTCTTCGCGAACTCAGCGGCGTTTCCGTTGCCGAAGGCGCGCGCTTGCGCATTCTTTACCTGATTCCGGAACAAGGCGGCGGCCAGTTTGTACGGGCGCTGGAACTTGCGCGACTGCCCTATGTGGTCCGCCCCTTCCATCTCCACGACTTTCTCGAAAAAGTGAGTGACCTGCTGGTGGAAATCAAAGCCATCGAAGCTCCGCTCCGCCAGGTCCGCCACGAATTTGGCGAAATCCGCAAGAAGAAGAAGCAAACAGGACGCTCGAATTCGATGTTCGCTGCCCGCGACTCCTATTCCTACAGCGAGGAAGAGATCGCGGAGTATGAACGCGCCGAAGGCGAAGCCGCCAAGGCCCGCCGCAACCGCCCGCGCACCAATCTCGGCGATCCCGGCACCCGTTAGCTGCTGCATCGACTGGGGTTGCTCGCCAAGTGACCGTCGTCTTCAGAGTAGTTAGAGTTCACAGCATCGATGCCGGCCTCAACCGCTTGCGATTCGCTCTTCTGTTTTTCGTCCGTACTCTCATCTCCTTGCAAGAATTCTGAGGGCCCGCGTTCCAACTTTGAGTGCGTCTGTCGTCCTCAAGGAGGCTGAAATGGAACGCTCGTTCTTCGCCGGAATCGTCGCCGGTCTACTCGGCATCGCCACCACCGTAGGAAGCCTGGGTTTTGTGTGGGCCGCTTCCAAGCTGCCCCACCCAATTCCACCGCCAGCCGATTCCAACTGGCGGCTGCTTGAACCCATCAACTACGAAAACATCGCGGTCTTTCCGGTCATCTCCAGCCTCGCACAGGACACCAGCGGGTTTCTCACCCTTGACGAAGGACTCTCTCGCGGCGAGGTGCTGGTCACGGAACAAGGCGCTGTCGGGATGGTTCGAACCCGCGATGATGGCCGGCGTTATGTCCCTCCTAACTCCGCTTCAGGAGCGTCCGTCAACCAGCTCGTACTGATCAACCGCAGCAAGCGCCCACTCCTATTGCTGGCCGGCGAACTAGTCAGTGGCGGCAAGCAAGACCGCATCATCGGCAAAGACCGCATCGTCCCGGTGGGTGCGGAGCCGTTGCCGCTGGATGTTTTCTGTGTCGAGCACGGCCGGTGGTCCTCGGGTTCGCAGTTTGTCGCATCCAAGACCATCGTGCACCCGAGTGTCCGCGAACAGGCGGCCATCAAGCAGGACCAGAACGAAGTGTGGTCTGCGGTGTCCAATGGCTCGACCGCAAGAGCGGCGGCCGCCGCTCCCCGTGCGGTTTTTTCCGCGGCCGACTTGTCCGCCACCGTCAACGCCGAAGCTCCCACGCAGTCATACGACAAAATCTACAAATCGCGCCGTGTGGGTGGTTCGGTGGATAGTTTCGTCGATGCGGTACAAACGCGTTTTGCCAAAGCCACCTCGCATCTCAAGGGCGAGCAGGTCGTCGGTGTGATCGTCGCTTATGGCGGCGAAGTCGCCTGGAGCGATATCTTTGCTTCGAGCGATCTTTTCGACCAGTACTGGCCGAAGTTGTTGCGCAGTTACGCGGTGGAAGCCCTGGCGCGCCCCGGGTTACGCGAAGTGGCCTCAGCCAACGACGCTCGTGAATTTCTGCGCCGCCTGAACGGCCGCGAAACTCAGGAAAGCGAGCCCGGGGTGTACCGCTGGCGGGAAGTCACCGAGGGCAAACTATCGCTGATCGAGCTGGAGGCCCTGCAACCCAAGCCCATGACGGTGCACCGCCTTCTGCTCCACCGCACCAGCTAAGGGGACGCACAGAGGGTGTAGTTCTGAAATCGTGGCAGGCTGAAACCTACGCGGCGACGATGGGACGAGTTACGTTTTGCAGCGCCGGTGTGGGTTTTCGGTCTTGCACACTTTTCCACCAATTAAATCATTGACGGGAACCGACTTAAACGTGTAGCGTAATAGGGTTTTACGGGTAACGGTTCTGCCCCTAACTGCATCTAAAGTTGGGTAGTTAGCGGCAGCCGGAAGCACGGGAACGCGAGACGCGAGCGACAGCGGGGCGGGCGGCAGCAGGCACGGCGGCGCAGAGGACTTCTCACGACGTTCGGATTGACCGCAAAGCGGCCATCACACATGCGTTTTTCTGAGGGATTCCCCCTCCGACTTGCGCCAGCGCGCCAGACTGCCTGTATCCCACCGCGTCCATTACGTCTCGTTAGACATGTGCGCTTTTCTGCGGCTTTGCCTGCGGTTTGTGGGAGGAATTCGTGGCTGTAGTGGGTCTAGAAGAAAAATATGATGCGGTACGCCAGCTCATTGCCATCGGCAAAGAGCGCGGGTACTTGCTGTATGACGAAGTAAACGATTCCCTGCCGGCAGAAGTGCATTCGTCGGAGGAAATCGACGACCTTCTCACCACCTTCGAGCGCAACGGCATCGAGATCTACGAAGATCAGGCGTCGGCTAAAGCGGCGCGCGCGGTGGAAGTTTCCACCGAGTCCGGAGATCGCGACGCCGTCGTAAAAGAAGACGCTCACGAGGGTGAGAGCGACTTGGACCTTACTCCGGGTTCGCTGGAGAAGACCAACGATCCCGTGCGCATGTACTTGCGGGAAATGGGCACGGTTCCGCTGCTGACGCGCGAAGGCGAAGTGACCATCGCCAAGCGCATCGAACGCGGGCAGCTGGTGGTGATGAAGTCGGTCACGCGCTCGCCGATCGTGATCAAGGAACTGATCGCCGTCGGTGACGATCTGCGCAAGGGCGGCCGGTCCATCAAGGAAATCGTGCAGTTCGACGATGAAGAGCTCACCGAAGAAAAGATCGCGAACAAGACCAAGCAGACGCTCAAGCACATTGAGAAGATCGCCAAGCTGTACGACACCGGCCTGAAGCAGGCCGCCAAGCTGGAAAAAACACCGAAGGCCAAGAAGCGTTCGTGGATTCACGCCAAGTGGGATGTGGCGCGCACGCGCGTGGAGATTTCCCTGGCGGTACGCGACATCGATTTCAATCCGTTCGAGAAGAAGCGATTGATCGACAAGATGCGGGGCACCGTCGAGCGCTTGCAGTCGCTGGAACGGGAAGCCGGACGCCTGGAACGGCGCGTGGACGCCGCGAAAGGCGATGTGGCCGCCGAAGCGCGCAAGGAATTGCGGACGCGCCGCGTCGAGCTGAAAGATATCGAGGAGGCCAGCGAAGTCGGCCTCACCGAGCTCAAGCGCACGTTGACGATCATCCATCGCGGGGAAGCGGAAGCGGAGCAGGCCAAGAAAGAATTGATCGAGGCCAACCTTCGACTGGTCGTTTCGATTGCGAAGAAATATACCAACCGCGGATTGCAGTTTCTGGACCTGATTCAGGAAGGCAATATCGGCCTGATGAAGGCGGTCGATAAGTTCGAGTGGCGCCGCGGCTATAAATTTTCCACCTATGCGACGTGGTGGATTCGCCAAGCCATCACGCGCGCCATCGCCGATCAGGCTCGCACCATTCGTATTCCGGTGCACATGATCGAGACCATCAACAAGCTGGTGCGCACCAGCCGCCAGCTGGTGCAGGAACTGGGGCGGGAGCCGACCAGCGAAGAAATCGCCAAGCGCATGGACATTCCGGTGTCCAAGGTGCGCAAGATCCTGAAGATCGCGCAGGAGCCGATTTCGCTGGAAACTCCGATTGGCGAGGAAGAAGATTCGCACCTGGGTGACTTCATCGAGGACAAGGCCGTCGTATCGCCGTCCGATGCGGTGATCAATCTGAACCTGAAGGAACAGACTTCGTCGGTGCTGAAGACGCTGACGCCGCGCGAAGAGAAAGTCATCAAGATGCGGTTTGGTCTGGACGACGGCAGCGAGCACACGCTGGAGGAAGTTGGCCAGTCGTTTGCGGTTACCCGGGAACGCATTCGCCAGATCGAAGCGAAGGCGTTGCGCAAGCTGCGGCATCCGTCGCGTTCGCGTAAGCTGCGTGCCTTCCTGGAAGGCCCTTCGCGCGATTATCTCTAGAAATTACCAAGCACAAAAGTCGGAACGCCTCAGATTCGGTCTGAGGCGTTCTTGTTTCACTTGGCCTCAAAACACTTCCAGTGCGCTATCTTCTTGGGTCAGTTTGGTCAAACGTCCGTCCTTTACCCAATGCGGGCAGGTCTTGTTCGGCTTCTCCGGCTTTCCTCGTTCTGGTACATCCCGTAGACCGATCTTTGCCCCTTGCGTAGACCAAGTACTTCGCCCCCACCGTAAATCGGTGGTCGCAGTCGGACTCGCCCGCATAGACAACCTCCTCTCTGGCCTTTACTCCTTTCCAGTAACGTTCCACGCGGAAACGCAACGCGAGCCGTGGCCAGCCTCCTTCCACTTCCGCTGGGGCCCCTTGCGGATTTCAATAATTTCGCGCAAAAAGACAACTTTAGCGTGATGTAACTCCGAGCGGGGACTCCCGTCCCCATGGATTTCGCAGACCCAGGCGCTGGCTGGGTTTGCCCAAGAAGAGAAACCCGACGATCAAAGAAAGTCTCGTGGCTTCATCTGGAACTTTTCGAGAAACGCAGGATTAACCGAATGGTCCAGAGCGCCGTGAACGCCATAAACACAAACAGCGCGGCGACGAAGGCGGTAGTGTTCAGCTGGTGGGGCGTTTTCAGGTTGGCGCGAAAGACGAGTTCATTCACGAAGAGCAGAAAGGCGAGCAGCCCGCAGCCGAACCAGGCGAAGGTTGCGCGGAAATAGGCCAACGTGCTTTCCCGGCGCTCCGGAGCAAACCAATGCTCTTTGTTCGGCACGTTTATCAACGAAACCGGAATCGATTTGAGCATCGCCGGCACGCCGAAGCCGATCAGCGTAGCTATTGACACAACAAAGGTCTCGGTTGCCCAGAAGGCCGAATGAGTCTGCCATCCATTGGGCTGGCCGCGGCCGCCAAAATGGGTGGCCAGAATATCCGGGAGACTGGACGCATAGTAGTGTCCCTGCAAGACGCCATACACGATCAGCGCGACAAAAATCGACCCTGGCAAACGTAGAGAGGGCGTTGCTTCCATCGCCTGCAGAGTGTAATACAATTCCGAAGCAAGCCCGGTAACTACGAGATGAGAAGGATCCATACGGTCGCAGCGCTGGCCCTGGTCGTATTGCTGGGGGCCACGGGCTACGCCATCTTCCGGACCGAGCCGCCCCCGGTCAGGCTGCCCGTCGCCGCGGGTGAGGCCAGCGTCGCGAACGCGGCGGCCTCGCCGAGTCAGCCCACAGTCGATCAAACGCCACTGAAGACCGCGCAAGGGCTGGCCACATTGGTGACGCTGCCGCAAGAGCGCGTGCATGCGCAGGAAGCGCTGCGGCTGGCCGATCACGAAGTCGACATCGCCTTCACTGCGGCGCTGCGAGACGTCACGCAGCATCCTCCGCCGCTCAGCGACGAAGCGAAACAGATTCAGGCGCGACTGCAGCAAGCGGAAAAGGGCCTGGCGAGCGATCAGGCGCAGGTTGCGCAGCTGACCGCGGCGGTGGCGAAAGCCTCCGGCGAAGTCAAGGATTCGCTGGAAGATCAGCTGGAGATCGCGAACGCCCAGGAAGAACTTGATCAGGACGAAGTCGACGACGCCAAGCAGGATCTGATCCGCGCCGGCGGCGATCCGCAGGACCGCATTCAGGCGATGGTCAAGGAGCACGAAACATCCGCGAAGGCTACCGAGGCGGCGCTTGCCGCGGCTCCGACCTCTGTAGACGAGCGCGGTTTGATCCACAAGGTCACGCAATGGTGGCCGCTGCACAAGAAGCAGCTCCTGCTGTGGCGCGCCAAGGCCGAAACGGAAGCGCTCGTGGTCACGCTTTCGGCTCAGCACGATGCGCTCGACCAGCAACTGCAAGTCGCAAAATCAAAGGCCGGGTCAAACGCGAACGGGGGTGCGCTTGCTCCCGCGGCGCGGCTCGCCTGGCACGACAACGATGCCAGCGTGGTGGTGCAATCGACCAAGGACCGCGCGGTGCTACAGAAGAAACTCGCCGGCTACGACAAGCGCGTGGATGACCAGAAGGAACTTGCCGGCGTGTACGCGCAATGGATCGGCGTAGTAGCCGCCAAGCAGCGCATGTTGCTGAACGCGGTGTTGAAAAGCGTAGCGATCATTTTGTTGATCGCGCTGGTCGGGTTGTTTGTCGACGGCTGGATCGCCGGCTTGCTGGCACGAACAAAGCTGGACCGGCGTCAGCTGGAGACCATGCGCTCCGCGACGCGGGTGACGCTGCAAGTTCTGGCGGTGGTGCTGATCCTGCTGGTGGTCTTTGGGCCGCCGCCGAATCTGGGCACATTCCTGGGACTGGCCGGCGCGGGCCTCACCGTCGCGCTCAAGGATTTCATCGTCGGCTTCATTGGGTGGTTTGTGTTGATGGGCAAGAACGGAATTCGCCTGGGCGATTGGGTGGAGATCAACGGCGTGACCGGCGAAGTTGTGGAGCTGGGCATGTTTCACACGGTGCTGCTGGAAACCGGGAATTGGACCGACTCGGGGCATCCCACCGGGCGCCGCGTGACCTTTACGAATGGGTTCGCTATCGAAGGGCACTACTTCAATTTTTCCACCTCCGGGCAATGGTTGTGGGACGAGATCCAGCTGGTCCTGCCGTCGGGGCAGGATCCGTACCCGATTGTGGACGCCATTCAGAAGAAGGTGCTGGAAACCACCTCGGAGAGCGCCCAGCAGGCCGAACACGAATGGCAGGGCCAGGCAAAGTCCCGTGATCTGAAATCGCTGTCAGCGGCGCCGGCGATCAATGTGAAGCCGGTAATCGGCGGTACGCAAATTGATGTGAGGTACATCACCCAAGCTCACGAACGTTACCAACTGCGCGCGAAGCTGAACCAGAGCATGGTGGACCTGCTGGGGCCGAAGGCGCCAACCGCGGTACCTACGACCGCGGCAGAAGTACCAGTCAAAGCCTAGACCATAGCTGAAGGTAGGGTACGCAAAATGAAGGGCGCCGGGGTTCCCGGCGCTTGATGTGTTTTGACCCGATGAAGATGTAACCGCATAGCTTCTAGACCTCAAGATGGAACGAGAAAAGCGGGCCCCCAGTTGAGTGCTCCGGGAGCCCGCTTACCACCACAAGGCCAAATTTGAATTCTTCTGGCCTCGTGCCTTGAGGTTGCGCCTGACTAGAACTGGTAACGGAGGGCGAACTCCATTACACGCGGCTTGGTGAGGGTGCCAGAGTAAAGACCGATGCTGGTCGGGTTGGTGAAGGCGCTGTTGTTGGTCAGCGTGGCGGCGTCAAAGCGCACGGAGTTGGTCAGGTTGTAGGCATAGGCGCTGAAACGCAGCGTGTGGCGTTCGGTGAACCGGAACGTCTTGTTGACGCCGAGGTCGATGCCGAAGAAGCCCTGGCCGCGGAAGTTGTTGCGCTGGCCGGATTCGCCAGGGAAGGGCAGACGGAAGAAGCTGGCGGGATCGGCGGTGCCGAAGTCAAAAGCAAAGGGCTCGCCGTTGAGGAATGAGAGCTTTTGCTTGGGATTTCCTGTGGCGACGGCCTTGCCTTCCAGCTGGAAGTTGGTGTTAAAGGTGCCACCTGCGTCCACGCTGAAGGGGAAACCGCTGGTCCAGCGATAGATACCGCTGACCTGCCAACCGCCGATGGCGGAATCGGTAAAGCGATTCCAGCCGGAGCCCCACTTGCGTCCGTGACCAAAGGGCAGGTCGTAGACCCAGTTCGCATTGATCTGGTGGCGAGCGTCGAAGTCGGACGGACCGCGAAGCTGCTTGGGATCCCAAGTATTGATGATAGCGCTGAGGCCGCCGAACGGTCCTACGCGCTCGGCGTCCGAGCCGATGTCGAGCGATTTCGACAAGGTGTAGTTGAAGTCGAACTGAAGCCCGTGCGACGGACGGCTGCGCAGGGTGAACTGCCCCGCGTTGTAGGCGCTGGTGCCAATGCTGGACCAAGCGTAGAGCGCGGAGAACTCCTTGTTATAGAGGGCGTAGGGAGTGTCGACGCCGTTGATATTGGCGCAGGCCGGGAAGCAGAATGAATCGAAGATGTTGGTGAAGTTGGTGGCGCCGAGAGTGTCCGAGCCCCAGTTGCAGTAGAAGAGCTCGTACATCGCCTGCGTAGCCGTCGGGCTCGCAACAGAAGCCTGGCCGGGGGCTCCGCCGCAGCCAAACGGGCCGGACGGATCGTTGGTGACACCAGCGGCGCTGGGGAAGAGATTTTCCCAGTAGGCGATAGGTGCAACCGAACCGACGGGGGTGTGGTTGTTGGCCAGCTTAGCGAAAGCGGTAGCGGCAGCAAAGTAGTCGGTACCGGACTTGGGGTCTTTGAGATCGAGGGGCATGGCCAGGTCGCGCAACTGCAAGAGGCGATGCGCGAAGCGGCCGACGTAGGCGGCTTCCATGACGAACCCACCGGGCAACTCGCGTGTGACCGAGAAGTCCACGGTTTCCGAGTACGGGGTCTTGAGCTGGGTATCGAATCCGGAAGTGATCTGTTGCAACGGATTGCCTAGGGTGCTGACGGGCGGCGTGAAAGGAAATGGAGCGGTGGGCGCCGGATTAGTCAGCAAGCCATCGGGGCTGGAGACCGGGATGTCATGAAGTCCGGTGAATCGGACGCTGCCATCGAAGGTTTGGACCGAGGCCGGATTACTGACAACCGTGGCGAGGCCGAAAGCGCCGTTGGTGTCAAAGGTTTCGGTGAGCGCCTGGCCGAAGTGGTCATAGACGATGCCGAAGCCCGCACGGATGGAGGACTTACCAGGGTCGCCGAACAGCGCATGCATCAGGCCGCCGGAAGCATGCGGAGCATAGGCGAGCGCGATGCGAGGGCCGAGATCCTTGTAGTCGTAAGGCCACAGATCGGGGGCGTGATTGACTTTGCCGCTGGGCAAGTAACTAATGACGCGATCGACGGTCTGACCCTGGTTCATGGCCTGCGCGCGCTCGGTGACGTAGGTGTTGAGATTGAAGTCGGGCGAGACCTGATTGCCGTTGGCTTCGTAAATGGGCTGTAGCAAGGAGTAGCGTAGGCCGGCGGTGAGAGTCAGGTTGGGGGTGATGTGCCAGGAATCCTGAGCATACCAATCGAATTCCCAAGAGCGAAAATCCTTGGGTACCAGAGCGCCTTGCGGAATCTGCACATTCTGCGCGGTGCGGTTGTACTGCGCGGTCACGATTGGAATCAGGCCGAGAATGTTGACCGCGGCGATGTCGTAGGTCGTGGAGTTATTGGGATCGACTTCAGGGAAGCCAAACGCGCCCGGATCGAGACTGCCGCCGCTGCCCGCGGCTCCGCCCGCAAGCCAGAACGGATTGGTGGAGGCAAAGGTGATGTTGGCGGCATCGGTAGCGCGCACGTTGCTGATGTGACGGATATTGGTGCCGAACTGGAGCGTGTGGCGGCCTTTGGTCCAAGTCACGTCGTCGACGATGTTGTGAACGGGGATGTGGAATTTTGTAGTGAACGAAGTCGAGGGCGAGGTGGAAAGGACGCTGGGTTCGAGGTCGTCCAGGAAACGGAAGTTGACGATGGGCAGACCCTCAATGCCGACGTTGTCCTGACTTTGCCGAGTCAGCCCGTAGTGGAAGCTGTTGATCAAGGTATTGGAAAGGACTGCGGTGTAACCGACGGCTATCGCGCGGCTGGTGTCGCGGACCAGGTTGTTCGGCGCATCGCCGGGGAACTGAGGCGGTTGAGCTTTCGCGTCTGTCTGGTAGTTTCCGCGGAGAAAGAGGCGGTGGGTGCCGGACTTCGTGAGGTTATAGTCGATTTTGGCGATGGTGGTGTTCAAGCGCTGCGGATTGGGCGCAGAGAAGGTGAAGCAGGCGATGTTGAAGCCGTCGGCGTTGGCGCAATTCTGGGAATTTGCCGTTGGATATTTGCTGAAAACCTGGCTGATGACGGCCGCGTTCACGCCGTTGGTGGCGGGGGTGCAGGTGCCGGTGACCAGGCAGCCCTGATCCATGGCTTTAATCTGCGCGGGGCCGACGCCGTTTGTGCCGGGCGCAAAGGTGTACGTTTGCCCGCTGAGGCCGACTACTGGGGGTAAGCCGTTATAGCCACCCGGACATGCCGCCGGATCGGCGCAGGGGTAGAGGATGACGCCATCCTGCAAATTAGCACTGGGGACGTTGCGATTGACCTGTTGATTCTCGGCAAGGCGCTGCCCTTCATAGGTGCCGAAGAAGAACAGGCGATCCTTGACAATCGGGCCGCCCAGGGCGCCGCCGAAGGTGTTCCGGATGATTTTGCCGGGGGTGTTAGATTCGCCGTTCTCGAGTTGCGCATGCTTGTTGAACCAGTCGTTAGCTGCCGTGATCGTGGGGCGATGCTGTTCGTACAGCGAGCCGTGGAAGGTATTGGTGCCGCTCTTGGTGACGAGAGCGACCTGGCCGCCGGAGGAACGGCCCTGGTCGGCGTTATCGCCGGCGGTGGTGACGCGAAATTCCTGAATGGAGTCAAGCGTGGAGCGCACGGCGCCAGTGAAGGCGGTGCCGCGGACCTGGTCATTGTTATCGACGCCGTCGAGGGTGATGTTGGCCTGGTCGCTGCGGCCGCCGTTGAGGGCACCGTTGCGAGTGTCCACGTTGTCGTCGACGTTGGTGCCGACGAAGGTGGCGCCGGGCTGGAGGCTGAGGACGCCTGCGGCGTCGCGGCCTTCAAACGGAAGGGCGAGAATCTGGCGCGAGTCAAAGGCATTGCCGATGCTGGCGTCGGTGGTGTTCACGGTAGCACCGACGGTTTCGGTGACGGTAATGGTGTCGGAGACCGAGCCGAGCTCCAGTTTAATATTGACGCGTTGAGTGGTGTTAACGAGCGCTTCGATTTTGGAGGTTTCGGCGTTGCGGAAGCCGGTGGAGGTCACGCGAATTACGTAGGTGCCGGGCTGGAGGGACAGAAATTGATAGTGGCCCTGTTCGTCGGTGTTGGCTTCACGGGTGACGCCACTGGCTGGATCGGAAGCGACGACTTTTGCGCCGGTGATCGCGGAACCCTGCGGGTCAGTGACGTCACCGATGATCGAGGTCGTGCCCTGTTGGGCAAACGACGGAGCCGCGTAAATACCTGAGGTTGCGAGCGCCAAAATGACGGCAATCAGGCGCACTGAAAGAGTTGAAAATCGAATCACGAAACTGTCCTCCGTTGGTGGATCGAGTGAGAAAAACCCACGCGCCTTTCGGCGTACGGTGGAGGGGCAATCGGCGTGCCGAAACCGGGAGGAAAGGGGTGTTGAAAGGAAAGAGTTTCGGGGAATTTATCTTGCTAAAGGCTTCTGATTCCCGGATTTAGATACAGATTTTTATTGAAGTTGGGGTTGTGAGCTGGTGAAAATTCGTTTTCTGGGAGCGAGGATTTTGTTTTCATTTTTTGGAGTGTGCAGGGGGCCAATTATTTGGCAGGCAGTAAATGCGTTTGGGCGTTTGGGATTGTAGATGCAGAAGGGGAATCATGGGAAGATTGCGCGATCATGGGTTCGGGATTTGGCGTTGTGCGGTATCGAGTGGCAAAGAGAATTGGTTTTGGATTGATGTTGAATCCCCACCCGCACCTTTCTAAGAGCGGACCGTCGCGACTCAGGGCAAGCCGGCGCGACACCCGCGGTTGCTTTTGCATTGGCGTGAGTTGCAGTTGTCGTGCGGGATTGCGAGAGAACCTTTGAGCCAGGAATTGCTGTTGGAAGCGAAGGAATTGAGAAAATCATATGCGCGGGTGGCCGCGCTTGGCGGAAATGACCGAGGGCCGCGATTTATGGCCGTGGATGGCGTGAGCTTTTCGATTGCAGCGGGCGACACTTTCGCGATTGTGGGCGAGAGCGGATGCGGGAAGACCACGCTGGCGCGAATGCTATTGCGGCTCATTGAGCCGGACTCGGGGGAGTTGCGATTTGCGGGGCGGGATCTGCTGGCGCTGGCGGGGGCGCGATTACGCGAGCAGCGGCGGCAAATGCAGATGATTTTTCAGGATCCGTTCGCTTCGCTGAATCCGCGGATGCGCGTGGGCGCGATTGTAGGCGAGCCACTGGCGATTCATGAGCCTCGGATGACCGCGGAAGCGCGGCGCGAGCGCGTTGCAGCGATGTTGAAACGCGTGGGATTGAATGAAGATGCGATGACCCGGTATCCCCATGAATTTTCCGGCGGGCAGCGGCAGCGCGTGGGGATTGCGAGGGCCTTAATTTTACAGCCGAAGCTGATTGTGGCGGATGAGCCGGTATCGGCGCTGGATGTATCCGTGGGAGCGCAGGTTTTATTGCTATTGCAGGACTTGCAGAGGGAGTTTGGCCTGACGTACATCTTCATATCGCACAGTTTGCCGGTGGTGGCGCAGGTGGCAACGCGGGTGGCGGTGATGCGCGCGGGGCGGTTTGTTGAAGTGGGCGGGGTGGAGCGGGTTTTGGGGCAGCCGGAGCATGAGTATACGCGGGAGTTGTTGACGGCGGTGCCGGAGTTGCCGAGGGTTTGAGTGTTGCGCGATGTCGGAAATGTTGCCTGCCGGATCGAGATCCCTCGTCCGCTCTGAGCGCGGACATCGGGATGGGCGTGGCTGAAGCGGGCCCCAACACGGAGTGCCACTTCGGCTGCGGGATTGCACGGCGATTTGTCAAATGTGTGGTGAGCCCTGAAATTTGGAGGGATGGGGCGCGTAGACAGCAGAGAGCGATACTTACTCCCTTTGGCGGGGAAGCTGTGGTGGAGGTGTGAGCGATGGCTACGACTACATCTATGCCTGCTCCAGAAGCGCAGGCGGCGATCAGCCGATTCGGGCGTATTACCGGGGTGTTTTTCTCGCCGAAGGCTACTTTTGAGGACATCGTGCGCAAGCCGAGCTGGATCCTGCCGGCTATTCTTCTGACGGTGTTCAGTTTTGCGGTGTGTGTAGGGATCAACCAACGGGTCAACTGGCGGCAGTACATCGGGGCGCAGATCGAGAAAAATCCGGACACCGCAAATATGTCGGCCGAGCAGAAGGAGCAACGCATTGAGGGCGGGGTGAAATTTGCGCCGACGTTTACCTATGTGATCGGAGTGGTGGCGCCGATTGCATCGATGCTTATCGTGGCGTTGGTGATGTGGGGGGCGTTCAATTTACTGGGCGGAGCAAATACGAACTTCGGAACCTCGCTAGGAATTACCGCGCATGCGTTCATGACCGGATTGGTGAGCAGCGTTCTGTACCTGCTAGTTTTGTACTTGAAGCCGTACGGGACGGTAGATCTGGATAATCCGATTGCGACGAATCTGGGGGCGTTTTTACCGGAGGATTCGGCGAAATGGTTGATGTCGCTGGGAACGTCGATCGATATTTTTTCGTTCTGGAACATGATTTTGCTGGCGATTGGATTTGGGGCCACGAATCCGCGGAAGTTGCGAGGCGGGAAGGCGTTCACGATCGTGGTTACGGTGTGGGCGGTGTATGTGGTGTTGAAGGTGGGCCGAGCGTTTATCTTTTCTTGAGGGATAATCAGGACGACCGAGCAAACGCGACGAGACATTACTTGATTGCCAGGCTGGGCGCAGCATGCTGCGCCCCTACTGATACAATGCGGCGGTGAAATTTTCGTTCGAGGTGACGAAGATTGATTCGACGGGGGCGCGGCGGGGGAAGTTGACTACGCCGCATGGGAGTGTCGAGACCCCGTTTTTTATGCCGGTGGGGACGGCGGCTACGGTCAAGGGATTGACGCAGGGCGCGCTGGAAGAGCTGGGCGCGGAAATCATTCTGGCGAATACCTATCATTTATATCTACGGCCGGGACATGAGGTGGTCCGGCGGCTAGGCGGCTTGCACCAGTTTATGGCCTGGCCGCGTGCGATTCTCACCGATTCCGGCGGGTTCCAAGTCTTCAGTCTTTCCGAATTGCGCAAGATTACCGATGAAGGTGTGCGTTTTCGATCGCATCTGGATGGGTCGGAGCATTTGCTGACGCCGGAGAAGGCTGCGGAGATCCAGCTGGCGTTGGGATCGGACATTGCGATGGTGCTGGATGAGTGCATCGAGACACCGGCGCCGCGCGGGGCGGCGGAATCCGCAGTCGCGCGGACTACGGCGTGGGCAAAGCGTGCGCGGGATTATTTTTTGGAGCGCACGACGCGCAACGGCGATCTGGAGCAATGGCAATTTGGAATTGTGCAGGGGGCAACATTTGCGGATCTACGGCGGCAGAGCGCGCGACAGCTTCTGGAGATTGATTTTCCCGGATATGCAGTGGGCGGGTTAGCGGTAGGCGAGCCGCACGAGACGACCTGCGAAATGACCGGCGTGGCGACGGCGGAATTGCCGCAGGGGAAATTGCGGTACTTGATGGGCGTGGGGCGGCCGGAGCAGATTGCGGACTATGTGGCGCTGGGCATCGACATGATGGATTGCGTGCTGCCGACGCGGGCGGCGCGGCACGCGTGTTTGTACACGAGCGAAGGGCGGGTGCTGATCAAGAATGTGCGGTATGCGGAGGACCAGCGACCCATCGATCCGGCTTGCTCTTGCGCGGTGTGCAAGCGCTATACGCGCGCCTATTTGCGACATCTTTTTGCGGCTGGAGAGATCACTGCAGCGATCCTTGCGACCCACCATAACGTCCACTTTTACCTTGACATCATGGGGCAAATCCGCGAGGCTATCGAGTTTGGGAACCTAGCGAAATTCTCATCTGCGATGCGCGCGCGCTATGCGGCGGGTCCGGCCTGAACGGGTCAAGGACGAGCATCCGAGCAGCGCGCGGGTCGCCCGCGCGGCACCACCAGAAGAGAATTACCGAGCATGTGAGAGCGGGCGAACCGCCCGCCGCTCGCTGCTGCTATCTTCGAGATGGCAGGCGGTGGTGATGGATCAGAGTGGCGGGCGGATAGTTACAAATAAAGATTGGCGGGAGCAGTAACAATGTCCATCGTAATTGCCATGATGTTGCAAGCTTCACCGGGTGGATTGGGCGGGGCTCTGGGTAGTCCCTTGATCATGATGGTGGTGGTGATGGGTATCTTCTACGTGATGCTCATTCTTCCGCAACAACGGCAGCGCAAGAAGCTGCAGGCAATGCTGAACGCGCTGAAAGCGGGCGACAAGGTCATCACCAACGGGGGTATCTACGGCACGATTAATGGGATCGACGGCGACACCGTTATTTTGAAGATTGCCGACACGGGCTCGTCGCCAGTGAAGATTCGCATCGCGCGCTCGGCGATTACGCAGGTGGAGGCGACCGAAGATGCGAAGTAGCGGCATCGGCTTCCGCGCAGCACTTCCAATCCACGAGGACCTGTCTGTGCGGCGGGTCAAAAACTCTTAACCATGAACCCCAACCTGAAGTGGAAAGCCATCTTTATTGTTCTGGTCATAGTTGGTTGCATCTACGGGCTGGTTTGCCTGCCGGTATTTCCCACCTCGCTCGCGCAGTTGAGGGATAACTTCGGTCATCAGATCAAGCTGGGATTGGACCTGCAAGGCGGGACGCACCTGGTGTTGCAGGTGCAGACGCAGGAGGCGGTGGCGCAAGAGACGGACCAGACCATGGAGCGGTTGACCACGCAGATGCGCCAGAAAAACATCCGGTATGACGAAGTGCGGCGCGTGGATGACACGCACATTCTGGTGCGCAACATTCCGTCGGATCAATTGTCGCCATTCCGCGACCTGGTTAACGATCAACTGGCGCGCTCGTGGGACATGGCTCCGGCGGCGGGTGAGCCTTCCAGCTATATGCTGACTATGCGCGGGCTTCGCGCCACGGAAATTCGCGAACAGACGATGACGCAGTCGATCGAAACGATCGAGCGGCGCATCAACGCTTTGGGCTTGACCGAACCGACGATTCAGCAGCGCGGCGGGCAGAATCAGAATGAAATTCTGGTGCAACTGCCGGGCGAAGGCGATCCGGCGCGCGCGAAGGAAGTGATTCAGGCGGGCGGACAGCTGGAACTGAGACTGGTGGAAGATCCGCAGGCATATCCATCGCAGGCCGCAGCGCTGGGCGGCCATGGTGGAATCTTGCCGCAAGGGTCGGAGCTGTTGTCGGGCCGCAATGAAAGCCGGTCGGCAAGCGAAGCCGGCGGCGAGTCGTGGTACATCGTGAGCCGCTCGCCGATTGTGACCGGGCGGGACTTGCGCGGCGCGACCGAGAATCGCAGCACGCAGAATCCCGGGCAGTGGCAGATCAATTTTTCATTGTCGCCGGATGCGGCGCGGCGATTCGGGCCATTCACGGAGCAGAATATTGGCCGGCAGATGGCCATCGTCCTCGAGCATCGCGTGTATTCAGCGCCGGTGATTCACGGGCGCATTGAGGATACCGGCGTCATCGAGGGCAACTTCAGCCAGGATTCGGCGCACGATCTGGCATTGGTGCTTCGTGCCGGGGCGCTGCCCGCTTCGATCAAGTATCTGGAAGAGCGAACGGTTGGACCTTCGCTGGGCGTCGATTCCATTCGCCACGGGGTGCAGGCTTCGATTCTGAGCCTGCTCGTGGTGATGATTTTCATGCTGGTTTACTACCGGCTATCTGGCGCGAACGCGGTTCTTGCGCTGCTCCTGAACCTGATCATTTTGCTGGCGATCCTGGCCGCTTTTGGAGCGGTGCTCACGCTGCCGGGCATCGCCGGCGTCATTTTGACGATCGGTATGGGCGTGGACTCCAACGTCCTGGTGTTCGAGCGCATCCGCGAAGAATTGCGGAACGGAAAGTCTGCGGGGTCAGCGGTGCAAGCCGGATTCGACAAGGCCTTTCTCACCATCATCGACACGCACGTCACCACCGTGGTCTCGGCGTTCTTCTTGTTTCTGTTTGGAACCGGGCCGATTCGGGGCTTTGCCATTACGCTGACGATCGGTTTGATCGCCAACGTGTTCACCGCGATTTACGTGTCTAAAACGATCTTTCAATACCACCTGGAAAAGATGGACCGGCAAGCGGAGCTCAGTATCTAGCTGTACTAGGACTTTTCTGCGCTTTCCACGCCGCACTCTCGGGGCCACCTGACATCTAAAGTCAATGGGTTAGGTGCCTGTTCTGGGAACAAACTCATCCAGGCTGGAGTCTAAAGAAGGGAAGTACTCTCGGCATGATCGAGTTTTTCAAAGAGCCCAATATCGATTGGATGGGTAAGGCGAAGTATTTCTATGCCTTAAGCGGCATCCTGCTGATCGCAGGCGTGATTTCCATCTTCCATGAAGGAGGTCTGCGGTACGGGATCGACTTCAAGGGTGGAACCAACGTAGACGTGCGATTTGCCCAGAAGCCGAACACCGACCAGATACGCTCGGCGCTGCGAACCCAGGGTCTGGGCAACAGCGAAATCCAGACCATCAGCAGCAGTGGCGGGGGCAGCGCGAACGAGGTGCTGGTTTTCGTCGAGCAGAGCAAGACGGGCGACCAAGCCGAGGATTCCAGCAAGGATCGGGTGCTCAAGGCGCTCAACACAGTCTACGGACCCAAAGACGCCAGCAAGCCGGATTTCAACACGACCACGCCCGCGACGCTATCTGCGGCATTGTCACAGCGTGATCCTCTGGGACTTGGCGCCAACGGCGGGGACCGGTATCAACAATTGGCGCGCAAACTTCTGTCCTATCGCGACGATCAAAAGGGCGGTGTGTTGGCCAGTCTTGATGAGCTGTCGGCCGTGGACGGGGCCAATGCAGCCGTGGTTTCCGCGGTGAAGAGCGGCTACTCGCTGGGCACTTTCGCCATTCGTTCGGTGGAGGTGGTTGGTCCGAAGGTGGGCGCGGAGCTACGCCGCCAGGCTATTTATGTGACGCTCTATGCGCTGGGCGGCATGTTGTTGTATATTGCGTTCCGCTTCCACGGCAGCGAGCTGGTTGGCCCCACGTCGGGCAATCAAGGCAACTTCATTCTGCGGTCGATTGACAAGGTCATCTTCGGCGCCGCAGCGGTCCTGGCTGTTTTTCACGACGTGCTGATAACCCTGGGCTTTTTCTCGATATTCAAGTTTGAAATTTCTCTTACGGTGATAGCGGCGCTGCTCACCCTGGTCGGTTATTCGATGAACGACACGATCGTCATCTTCGATCGCATCCGCGAAAACAGCCGACTGCTGCGCCGGGAATCGTTTGCTGACGTAGTGAACAAGTCCATCAACCAGACCCTCTCAAGAACGATCTTGACGAGCGGCCTGACTTTCCTTACTGTGCTCGTCCTATTCCTCATGGGTGGCCAGGTGCTGAGGGCGTTCTCCTTTGCCCTGGTGGTGGGAATTGTGGTGGGCACGTATTCCAGTTTTGGCATTGCTGCACCGCTGGTGGTCGCGTGGAATCATTGGCGCGGCCATGGGGTGGTGTCAGGCTCCGGACCCGCAGCCGGTAACAAAGTCCGTGGAAGTGAAGTCGTCTCACCGGGACGCCTCGCTCCCGCTGGCAGGAGGTAACGCTCTATGTTTGAAGATATGGTGGTCTCGAGTAACAACCCCACCAAGACGAACAAGCCGTGGACCGTGGTGCTGTCGATGTTGGCCCAGGTTCTGTTCCTCGGGATTTTGATCTTGATTCCCCTGATCTACACCGAGGCGCTGCCGAAGACGATGATGGCGACGTTGTTGGTCGCTCCTCCGCCTCCTCCGCCGCCACCTCCACCTCCGGCGGTCGTGAAGGTGGTACAGGTGAAGCCGCAAGTCCACCTGATGGACGCCGGCAAATTGATGGCGCCGAAGGTGATCCCGAAAGAAATCAAGATCATCAAGGAAGAAGCCGCGCCTGACGTCAGCGGAATGGCTGGCGGTGTCCCCGGCGGTGTGGCCGGCGGTTCCATGGGCGGAGTAATCGGCGGAGTAATCGGCGGCATGGGCGGAGCACCACCGCCACCGAAGCCGACGGCCTCGCGCATCCGCCAGGGCGGCAGCGTTCAGGCTGCGTTGCTGGTCAACAAGGTTCAGCCCGTCTATCCGCCACTCGCGCGCCAGACACGCATCGCCGGTACGGTGCGGCTGCACGCGATCATTTCCAAACAAGGATCGGTGGAATCGCTGGAAGTGATCTCCGGCCATCCGTTGCTGGTTCGCGCAGCGATGGATGCCGTGCAGCAATGGAAGTACAAGCCGACGCTGCTGAACGGCGAACCGGTGGAAGTTGACACCACGATCGACGTGATTTTCTCTCTTAACCAGTAGTACGGTTCGCGGTGCCTGTCGTGGGGCGGGGTCGCGTTCCGAGTATCAGTTGCAGCAAATCTTAAACGTTGGCCCCGGCCCAGCCGGAGTCACCAGAACTTAAGGAGCAAACGAAATGGTAGCCACCTTGTACGTTTATGCGGCCCTGTTCCTGCAGTCCCAAGCGACATCCTGGGACCTGCGGAGCATGTGGTCATCGATGAGCGCCTTGCCTAGGATTGTTGTGGGTATTTTGTTCGTTCTGTCGGTGTACTCGTTCGGTGTAATGATCGACCGCGCGTTGATGTACAGTGCGGCGCGTAAGCAGTCGCGCGTGTTCGTGCAGCAAGTTGCCGGGGCCCTCAAGGACGGCAAGCTGGACGAAGCGATCGCCATCGCCGAACGCAACAAGAAGAGCCACATCGCCAAGGTTGTGGCGACGGGCCTTTCCGAATTTCAGTCCGCCTCGCAGCAAGTATCAGACTCGGACGTAATCGAGGCCGCCAAGCGTGGTCTGGAGCGCTCGGTCGCGATCGTACACGCCGAAATGAAGCGCGGTCTGTCGGCACTGGCTACGATCGGCTCCACGGCGCCGTTCGTCGGATTGTTCGGCACGGTGGTCGGCATCTTGAACGCGTTCAAAGGCATTGAGCAATCGAAGGCCACCGGTCTGTCGGCGGTTGCCGGCGGTATCGCGGAAGCCCTGGTGACCACGGCGTTCGGTCTTCTGGTCGCGGTGCCTGCGGTGTGGGCCTACAACTACTTCACCAACAAGGTAGAAGCTTTCGACGTCGAGATGGACAACTCCTCGATGGAGCTCATCAACTACTTCATTCTGCGTCGCGGCGCGAAGAAGTAAGCGGCACGGAGGTAAGTCATGGCAGGTGAAGCACACACAGAAGGTGGACGGTACAAGCCGCAAGCCGGCAGCCAGATGGCGTCACCAAACGTCATTCCCATGGCTGACATCATGCTCGTTCTGCTGATCATCTTCATGGTGGTCACGCCGATGTTGCAGAAGAACATGCCGGTGGACATGGCTCGCACCGATACCGCGCGCGACATGCAGGATGCGGACAAGGATGATGCGATCGTCGTGGCGATTACGCGCGACGGTGCCATCTACCTGGGCCACACGGCGACGCGCAAAGAAGATCTCACCGGGCAAGTCAAGGATCGCATCTCCAACCGTCTGGACAAGACCGTGTACGTCAAGAGCGATGCTCGGGCGAAATACGGTGACGTCGTGGCCGTGGTGGATGAAATCCGCTCTGCCGGAGTGGATCAGCTCGGTCTGCTGACCGAAAAGAACCAGGGAAAGTCGACGATACCGCCGCCTCCTGGACAACAGCCGCCGGCGGATTGAGCCGGTAGTTCGCAGTGCAGTAGTTGTTTCGTTTGCTCGGAAGTTCGCTTGGAATTATGGGCCGCGCCGCTTCCCACACGGCGCGGCTTAGTGGCCTGCAAAGCTCGTCAGGGGCAGGCCAACAGGAGAAGTGCAATGGGAATGAGCGTCGGAGACAACAAGGGCGGTACGATGGCGGAAATGAACGTCGTTCCGCTGATCGACATTCTGCTGGTGCTGCTGATTATTTTCATGGTGATCACGCCATTGACGCCCAAAGGAATGGATACGCTGGTGCCACAACCAAATCCAAATCAGCAGCAGAACCAGGATTTGGAAAACAAGACGGTGGTGGTGCAGGTCTTGAAAGATGGCAAGGTCAAGATCAACAACGAAGACTCCTCGTGGTCCACACTGGGTCCACGGATCGAGCAGATCTTCAAGGACCGCGCGGAGAAAATCGCTTTCGTCAAAGGCGATAACGATGTATTGTTCGCGGACGTCGCGCATGCGATCGACATCATGCGCGTCTCTGGCATCGATAAAGTGGGCCTGATTACCGCCAAGCTCGAAGCCGGTCAGTAAGAATCGAATTTTCGCTGGGATGTGAGGGTTCTCCTCGCGGGCAAATGCTTTACGGCGAGGTGGGTCATGGGCATGTCCGTCGGCGGTTTGAGACGCGGAACATTCACGGAAATGAACGTGGTTCCGCTCATCGATATTCTGCTGGTTCTGTTGGTGATCTTCATGGTCATCCCGAACTCGCGGGGTATGAAGGTGCAGGTACCCCAGCAGAGTCCGGATCCGCAGCCAAGGCCGAATCCTGATGTAGTGGTTGTACAGGTTCCGGCAGACGGCACGCTGAAACTCAATCAGCAAACAGTGTCGCGAATGGGATTGCGCGAGCGGCTGCAGGAGATCTTCAAGTTTAGCGCCGATCGCGTATCTTTCGTTCGCGGTGAGAATCCGGTGGAGTTCCAGGTCGTTGCCCAGGTCATTGACGACATGCATGCTGCTGGCATATCGTCTGTCGGTCTGTTGACACCCGAACTGGAACAGAACCACTGAGTGTGGATGCAGTGCCCTTCGCAGGGTGGACGTGAATTCTAGCGTGGAGCTGTTTTGAGGCCGCGCGATAGCAGGGATGGGATGCTTCGATGACTTATGGATCGTACCAAGTGATGCGGCGGGCTGCGGCCTTGGCGTCCGTGCTGATGGTCACGGTGGCAGCCTCGGGTTGCAGTAAGCTCAAGGCTCGCGACCTGCTGAACAAGGGCGTTGCCGCCTTCAAGAACGGACAATCCGACGCGGCGATTGAGAACTTCAAGGAGGCGAAGGAAGCCGATCCTGATCTGCTGAACGCGCGCTTGTATCTGGCCACTGCGTACGCGAGTCTGTATATTCCCGGGGCGCCATCGGCAGAGAACACCGCACGCGGAAATCAGGCGGTCGCGGAATTCAAGGAAGTGCTGGATAAGGATTCGAACAACCTGTCTGCTATCGACGGAATCGGCTCGATCCTGTTTCAGATGGCCGGACAGCCATTCGACGAGAAGAAATTCGAGGAGTCCAAGACTTACCACCAGCGTCACATCCAGTTGAAGCCGGAAGACCCCGAGCCGTACTACTGGATCGGCGTGATTGATTGGACGCTGGCGTTCCGCGGCAACGGCGAAATGCGCGTGGCCTACAACAAAGACAACATCAAAAAACAGGTCAAGGACACGGACCCGCTTCCTGCGGTCGTGCGCACTCAATATGCCGGCAAGTACGGCCCGCTGATCGACGAAGGAATCACCGACTTGCAGAAGGCGATTTCCCTTAAGCCGGATTACGACGACGCGATGGCGTATCTCAACTTGCTTTATCGCCGCAAGGCCGACATGGTGGAATCCGCCGACGAGCGCAACAATTTCTTGAAGCAAGCCGATGATCTGGTTGATAAGGTGAAGGAAATCAAGCAGCGGCGTGCGGAGCAACCGCAGACCACGTCGTAGCTGGTGGCAAACGGCGGAACGAATTTTCCGTCACAAACTTGGGTTTGACTGAGGGCGTCCAAATGGACGCCCTCATTTTTTCAGGATTTCACGCCGGTTCGCGGCTCGGGCTCATCCGGCGTATACTAAAACATGCCGTCTGCTGGCAATATCCCGCTGAATTTCCATAGGGACCGCACCGAGCGCGAGCTCGATGCCCGCCTCGAGGAACTCCTCGACAAGCTCCGCAAGAACAGACCTTCGGAAGATCCTTGGCTGGTTCGCCGCGCCTACGAAATCGCCGCGGAGCGGCATCGCGCACAGCTGCGGCGCTCCGGTGAGCCATACCTGACGCACCTGCTGGAAGTCGCGCACATCCTCGCCGACATGCGGCTGGACGCCACAACGCTTACGGCAGCGTTGCTGCACGACGTGATCGAGGACACGGAGTTTCCGGTTTCGCGCATTGAAGAGCGTTTCGGCGCCGAGGTCGCCCATCTGGTTGAGGGCGTCACCAAGATCGGCCGCCTGAACATGATGGCACCCGAGGCCCGCCAGGCCGAAAACGTGCGCAAGATGGTTCTGGCGATGGTTAACGACGTTCGCGTCGTGCTGGTCAAGCTTGCCGACCGGTTGCACAACATGCGCACACTCGAATTTCTTCCTCCCGCCAAGCAGCAGCGCATTTCGCGCGAGACTCTGGATATTTACGCGCCTATCGCGCATCGCCTGGGCATGGGCATCATCCGAGGTGAGCTGGAGGATCTGTCCTTCCGTCATCTGGAGCCGGAATCGTTTCTGGCGCTGCAAAAAGAGGTGTCCGAGAAAGCGCCCTTCCACCAGAAGTTTCTGGAAGAAGTGCAAGCGACGATTCGTTCGAAGCTGGTCGAGAGCGGCATCCCGGCTGAGCTTGGGGCGCGGGTAAAAGGCTTGTACTCACTACATCGCAAGATTGTTCGCCAGGAGCGCACTCTGGAGCAGGTCTACGACTTGCTCGCCGTTCGGGTCATCACCGACAACGAGCGCAATTGTTATGCCGCTCTGGGCGTGATGCATCACATTTGGAAGCCGGTGCCGGGGCGCTTCAAGGATTACATCGCCATGCCCCGGCCGAATTTATATCAATCACTGCATACCACCGTTCTCCATCAGAGCCAGGCGTTTGAAGTGCAGATTCGCACCAAGGAAATGCACCATACCGCGGAAGAAGGCGTAGCGGCGCACTGGAAATACAAGGACGACAAGCCGGCTTCCGAAGACGATCAGCGTATCACCTGGATGCGGCAGTTGATCGAGTGGTCACAAGAGCTGGAAGAGCCCGGCGAATTTCTGTCGACTCTCAAAGTGGATCTCGCCCCCGGCGAGGTTTATGCGTTCACGCCAAAGGGCCGGGTGCTGGAGCTGCCGCGCGGCGCGACACCTGTCGACTTCGCGTACTCCGTGCACACCGAAGTCGGCCATCAATGCGTCGGCGCGAAAGTGAACGGCCAGATGGTTTCGCTGCGCCACGAAATCATGAGCGGCGACGTGGTGGAGATTCTGACGCAGAAGGGACACAAGCCCAATCGCGACTGGCTGAGTTTCGTCAAGTCCTCGCACGCGCGCAGCAAGATTCGTCATTGGATCAATGTTCAGGAGCGCGAAGAAGCCACGGAGATGGGCAATCGCCTGCTCGAGAAGGAAGCACGACAGTTCGGCCGCAGCCTCAAGAAAATTCCCGAGGCGGATATGTTCAAGCTCGCATCCGACTACGGTCTCTCCAGCATTCAGGATTTGCAGGCGGCCGTGGGATTCGGAAAATACTCGGCGCGCCAGATTCTCACGCGCGTTCTGGGCGAGTCGGAAAAGCCGGCTGAACCGAAAGCCGAAGAGTCCAAGCCGACTCTGGTCAATACCGTAAAGCGCATGCTCGGCTTTGGCGAGGCTCCGCTTATCGTCAAAGGGCATGGCGATTTACTGGTTTACCGCGCCAAGTGCTGTAATGCGATCCCCGGCGATGACATCATCGGATACATTACGCGCGGCCGCGGAGTAGCGGTGCACACGCGCACGTGTCCTAATGTGCAGAACTTGCTCTATCAGACCGAGCGCCGCATACCCGTGGAATGGGGCGGGGAAGATACCGCAACGTTCCTTGTGCACTTGCTGATTCGCGCGCGCGATCGCGCCGGATTGCTAGCTGACATCACCGCGGTGATCAGCACGGCCGGCTGCAACATCCACAATCTCGAAAGCCGACCTGATCGCCTGAACGCCCAAATCGACGCCAATCTCGAAATTCACGATCGCCGTCAGCTCGAGGCCATCCTCGCCAGCATCCGGCGCATTGCCGGAGTCTACGGCGTCGAACGCGTCTACCAGACGTAAGTTGAGCCTGGAGTAGCTGCGCTCGTCGAGAGTGAAAACCGGGACGCTGCTCGCTTTCTTCGACCTGTCCTTACGGCCAATGTTGCTGACAGCACACTTCCCGCCGGCGCGAGTCGCCCTCGCTAAGATAGAGCTATGAAATACCGAGCTCGTACCATCGCACTCGCTCTACTGTTCGTTGGCGGATGCCAGCAACAACATTTCCTGGCGGACTATCGTCCGCTTGTGAAAGCGGGCGTCTTCTCCGGGACCATCGAACAGCTCAAGAAGTTGAACGTCTCCGAAGCGGAAATCGCGCAGTTCCTTAAGCTTAGGGGTGCAAAGGTGAGCGACGATATGTGCATCGCGCTGATTACCGCGGCCCACGATCACCAGCATCCATTCACCAGCGCTGATTCGGTGATCAATCTGCAAGGCGCACGTTATTCCGATGCCGACATCCTCGCGTTTGCCCACGCTAATCAGCTGGATACTATCGCGCCCGAGGCCGTCATGTTGCATCTCATTGGCCTTTCCAATGGGACCGTGCAGCGGATTCTCGAGCGTCACATGAAAGGCCTGCCCACCATGGGCAGCGCTGAAATCGGGCGCCTGAAGAATACTGGCCTCACCGAAATGCAAATTCTCGAGCGCATCGAAGGCGGCATGACCGACGAAGCCGCAAACAAGGAAGCGAGCGCCCGTGAAGCTGCCCGCAATCATTCCAATACCGGGTTTGTGCGAGTCCGCGGCCGGAAGCCGCGCTAGCCCCTAAACCGTTCGGCTAAAAATCTTTGCGCGCGCACGAAACAAGGCGTGCCGGTGCTTTTACCTGAGCCGATTCCGTAGTTACAATCAGAGTTCTCGTGGCGCCCACCTCTCATTCCCGCCGAGTGCTGTTCTCGCTGCTGATTCCCGGGGCTTGGTGTCTCGCAGGCTGTGCCGCTTCTCTGGGCCCGGGGTATGCCATCGACAGGCAGGAAATCCACGTAGAGTTCACGCCGGATCCCCAGCCGGTCATTCGCATCGCCGCCGAATACCGCCTTCGGAACAATGGCAACCAGCCTCTCACCACGCTGGAGCTTCGCCTGCCGGGCCGCCGCCGCTTCCACATCGCCACTCCGCGAGTCGAGTGGGACGCCCACGAAGTGGCTCTGACGACGTCACCCGACAATGCCCGCAATGTGGCGATTCAATTTTCTGAGCCGTGGTCCGTAAATGCTTCGCACACCATGAGTCTCGCTGTCGAATATCGACCTGCGCTGTCAGGAGAAAACATCGCCGATCAAAACAGCCTGAGCTTTGCCCCTGACGCATTCTTTCTTCCTGCAGAAGGCTGGAGCCCGCAACTGATTCCCGCTCGCGGAGCATTCGCTACCGGTGGTATCCCTCCGGACAAGTGGCTGCTGACCGTGCGAGTGCCGGAGGGCTTCCTGGTGCATATGAGCGGTCGGCAATCGAAGGCTTCGCGCAGCAACCACCAACAAACGATTCGCGCGGAGCAACGCCCGTCGCACGGGTATCCATTCATGGTCGCCGGACGCTATTCGTCCTTCGCGCTTAAGGCGGGGAAGGAAACTGTCAATCTGTGGATGCGCAGCACGGAATCTTCCGCGGACTTTCGGCCGACCGCAGACGCGCTGGTCCGCACACTCCAGACATACAACGCTATGTTCGGCAACCGCGCAGGCGACTCCAACCAACTCTGGATTGTTGAATGCCCGGTTGTCGCCAACTGCTTCACCAGCACGGCTTCCAACTACGCCAGACTCATGTCTGAAGACAATGCCAAGCCTACGGCAGAGATGGCGTCGTCGGACACCGTTATGGCCGACTTCAGCTCCGGCCCGCCCGAAATCGCGGCGGGTGCCGGTCCATCTCTGGCTTCCAGTTGGCTCGGTTACGGCCAGAACCCCGGTTTCTACGAGCAGGATCCGCCGTTGTCGGCGCTACCGGCCTTTGCTGCCGCCCGGGGGCGCGAAGCGGTGCAAGGCCCGCAAGTCCGCGCCGAAACGATTCGGCGCGTATTGCGCTTGATCCCTGCTCGCAGCGCGGCTGATGAGCGAAAGCCGGAAGATGCTTCCATGATCCGCGCCAAGAGCCTGCTCTTCTTCTATGGCTTGCAGGATCGCTACGGCCAGGACATTTGCAACAAAGCCCTCAGCCACATGCTCTACGCTCGGCGCGGCGGCGGCTTCAACATCGCTGATCTCATTTCCGCCTTTGAGCAAGAAGTGCACCAGAACGTGGCCGAATTCGTTCGGCACTGGATGAAGCATCCCGGCGTTCCCGACGAGTTTCGCGCCCGCTATGAAGGTGCGGCGACGGCGACCGTTGTCAATTCCAATTCCGTAACCCAAAAGGAGATCACCCCATGAAGGACATCGTCACAACGGATCGCGGCCCCAAACCTATAGGTCCGTATTCGCAGGGGGTTAAAGCCAACGGCCTGCTGTATTTGTCCGGCCAGGTCGCCCTTGACCCGAAAACCAACGAGATGTTGATTGGTGGCATTCGCCAACAAACCGAGCGTGTGCTCGAAAACATCAAGGGAATTCTGGAGGCTGCCGGCTCGAACCTTCACCACGTCATCAAAACGACGGTATTCCTCAAGGACATGAATGAGTTTCCGCAAATGAACGAGGTGTATGGCCGCTACTTCCCCGCGGCTCCGCCCGCGCGCTCCACGGTTCAGGTGGCGCGCTTGCCTAAAGACGCACTGGTTGAAATCGAAGTAATCGCAGCGATCTGAGGTATCGGCCAGGTTGCGAGGCGGGCGTTTTCTTCGAGGAAAAAACAGCAGCACTACTGGAAATGAATTCGATCCTACGGCCGGTCCGGACTCTCCAGCGCCTTCCAAAGCACGATGCCGGTAGCTGCGGCGGTGGTGAAGATCAAAAAGTAGAGGAAACGGTTCCGGCCGCTCTTCTTCGGCGGCTTCTGGCCGCCCCAGGCCTTGGAATCGTCAGCCAACGCATGGGCATCAGGATCCAGCACGATGTGATACGCGGTGCCTTCCGGGATTACGAGTGAATCATCGATCACCGTCAGGGTCATGGAACCCCGCGTACAGTTCACCGTCAATTCTTTGGGGTTCAAGATCGAGACACTTCCTACCGAAGGCTCTTCGCCAGTCGGGCGAATCACGGCGGTGCCCGCCCGCAGTGCAAATGCTTTGGAGTTGGCGGTCGAAAAGGTGGCTGATCCGATGCTTAGCGTAGCAGCGGGAATGTCCGCTTCCGGGTTCCATAGAACGCGGCTTCCGCCAGCCAGTTGCAAGCGCGCCGCGCCCGCCCGCAATTGCATGCTCCCAAGCTTTTCCGTTTCCAGCTTGTCGCCATTGAAAACGGTCGTGCCTATGGACGCCGCGGCTCTGCCCACGTGTGCGCGCTCCGCGGACACAACGGTACCGAGGCTCGCTGACGATGCAGCATGGATCGAAGATGTGACGAGCGTTATGGATACCACTATGGCAGATACTACCTTCAACAGGTCGCGCGAACGCGCCATCGGGTCTCCAAGAGGGCTGGAGCAAAGCATACTGACCCTGCCATTTTCCGTCAACGTGTAAAAACCAAGCATGCGTAAAAGTTATGTCGCTTTTGCGCGTTCATGTGCCGGGATGATGCGCATAACCGCCTAACTTAGATGCGTTAAATGCGCGATTTGTCTGCATGGCTAGCAGGAGGACTCGCGCACTGCTACAATGCACCCCCAGCCACCGTATGGCCGACTGGAAACAGATCACCGCTCGCATCCGACGTGCACGCACCGGCAAAGACCCTGTCGCGCAGCTCTCGAATCTATTCGAAAAGACCAACGATGCGATGGTGGCGTTCGAACTGGCACGCTACCTGGAGACCACCGGCCAGAACGCCGAAGCCGCAAGATGGTATTCCACTGCGGGCGATCGGTTTCGCCGTGCCGACTGGAAATCCAAAGCGCAGGATGCAGCCACGCGTTTGGGTGGAGTACCGGCGGTTCAAAATGTCGGCGCCGATATTTCCGACGCGTCGGCCGCCACAGGGGTCTCACCTCTAGCCGTTCCCGAGCCCGGTTTACCCTTCATGCAAAACGCCGAGGTTTTTGAGTCTCTGGCTGATGCGGGAGTTTCCGCCTCTTCGGCCGAAGCCCCTTCGGCTGCGCCTGCCACGCCAGCTTCTACAGGGAAGGGTGGACGTCGTCGCCGCGGCCGGCGCGGCGGCCGCAATCGCCGAAAGCCGGCTGCCGGCGCCGTCTCCACTGCCACTGCTTCATCGCATCACGCAGGCGAATCCTCGTCGAGCCATCATGCGTCTTCCGCCCTCGCTGACGAGCCATCGGTTTCGCGTCTTTCTCAAGCCACCGAAGCCCCAGCACTTCGTATTCCGGCCGAGCCTAGCCCCGCCGCTGTCGATGCCGGTGGAATCGCTCTGCGTGGCCGTTACGGCGATCCTGGGCTTTCCTCACGCCTCTCGCTGCTCGAGATGCAATTCCGACGGCTGCTGACGTGCGCGCCGATAACCCTCGCCGACTCAGGGTCCGCCCCCGCGGGACCCGGGGTGTTCCTGCTCAGCGATTCCGACCTTACCAGCTACTACTATGTCGAGGCCTGCCAGACCCTGCGCATTGCCATTCCGAATCTCTTGCGGGGAGGCTCGACGCGCCGCGGCGCCGATTCCATCAAGCCGCAACTTGCCGATCATCTGGGCATTCCCGAAACGCGCGTGGGGAAGTATTTGACCGATCACTGCGTGGTGCGCTGGCTGCAACTTGATGAGGGTGCGTCCCACTTCGCGCATTTCGTCACCGCGGTCCTACGTCCCATTTTGAACGAGTAGCAGGGTCGCTCCCGATTCGTACAACCGCCGCAAGCTCCACAGCCAGCCCGTTTTGCAACCAGTGGTCCATCCAATTGCCCTGTCCGCCGCCCCGGAATGGAGCCGCCTGGTACCCATTCTTGCCGTTCGACCCCCCATTTTGACCGTTCGCCGCAACCGACTGGCTTCTCGCCCTGTTTACCCTCAAACTATACGAGCCCAAAGACTTATTGGGCCGTACCCACTCGCGTGGTACGTTTAATGGCACACAGTCTTTTTCAGCCGGGGGCACTAGGGCTGAATTTAGGTCGCAATTCCTATTTGGGGCCATGTAGTTGAGTTGTTGCATTTCTGAGCGGAGGGTAGAGGTTTATGCCGAATACAGTAGGCACGCAGATTCTTCGATCGATCGATTGGGTTCTTTGCAAAGGCGCGGCGGTCACCTTTAATACTATTCAGCATTTCAACAAGCGCAATCCCAATCCGTCCGTCACTCCCCAATGGTCTGACAAGCCCCTGTTGAAATCCTGGGAGAAGACCAAGCCGACGCTCGGCTTCCCTCGCCAGACCGATTCTCTCTGTCCCGCCTGCGTTAAAGAAGCCCGCGAATCCATCATCGCCGGCAAAAAAGATTGGCGCGACCTCATGCATGAGAAGGTTGGCGAAATTAAGGCCCAGATCGTCGAGCGCGACGGACAGATCTGGATGGTGAAAGACTGCCCGCTCCACGGCCATTACGAAGACATGATGGCCGTCGACGCAAAATTCCTGGAGTGGATTGAAAAGCAGTTCCCTGGCCGCGACATCCCCGCCCACAACGACGAAGACCTTCACAAGCACGGCTCCTCGACCGTTCGTTACGGTCGCGGCTCGGTTCTCACCGTCGACCTGACGAATCGTTGCAACATGATGTGCGATCCCTGCTTCATGGACGCCAACCAGGTTGGCTACGTACACGAGCTTGGCTGGGACGAAGTTAAAGAAATCTTAGACAACGCGCTCAAGATCAAGCCGCGCCGCCAGATGTCCGTGCAGTTTTCCGGCGGCGAGCCCACCATGAGCCCGCTGTTCCTCGATGCCGTCGCTTACGCCCGCAAGATCGGCTACAACAGCGTTCAAGCTGCCACCAACGGCATTGAGTTCGCCAAGAGCAAGGAATTCAGCAAGAGAGCCTTCGAAGCGGGCATGCGCTACGCCTACTTGCAGTTCGACGGCATCGGCAACGACGCCAACAGCCACCGCCAGATCGGCAACCTGTTCGACGTCAAGCTGCGGGCCATCGAAAACATGCACGAAGCCGGCATCGAAATCGTGCTGGTCGTCACCATCGTCAACAATGTGAATAACGACCAGGTCGGCAGCGTCGTGAAGTTCGCGATGGAAAATCCCAAGAAGATCGCCTTCGTCAGCTTCCAGCCCGTGTCCTTCACCGGCCGTGACGAAGACATCACTCCCGAACGCCGGCTCCGCCAGCGCTATACGCTTTCGCATCTCGCCAAAGACGTCAGCAATCAGGTTGGCAAGGTCGAACCGACGCGCGACTGGTTCCCGATCTCCTTCATCAGCACCTTCGCGGGCTTCGCGGACATGGTCAAGGGCACCGAATCCACGTGGGGCTCGCTCTCCTGTGGCTGCCACCCGAACTGCGGTGTCGGCACCGCGCTCATGATCAACAAAGAGACCAAGGAGTGGGCGCCGGTTCCGCGCTTCCTCAATGCGACTCAGTTGACCAAAGATGTGACGGCTATCACCGACGCGGCGCGCGGCAAGAACTTCTCCAACTTCATGATGGCCATGGCGCTGCTCAAGAACTACCGGCCGTTCGAAGGGCCCAAGGGCCTCACGCTGTTCGACTTGTTCAAGAAATTCGACAAGACTTGGGCGCTCACCAGGCGCTCCACCACGAAGTATGGCCGTACTTCACCCGAGCGCAATTTCGAAGACGCCATGAAGCGCCGCAAGACCGATCCGTGGAACTTCCTCTTTATCGCCGGTATGTGGTTCCAGGATCTGTTCAACTATGATTTCCGCCGCACCGAAATGTGCATCATTCCCTACGCCACTCAGCAGGGCGAAATCAGCTTCTGCGCCTATAACACCGGAGTAGGCTGGCGCCAGATCATCGAGAACATGCACAAGAACGCGACCGTCGCCGAGTGGTACAAGACCCACGGCAAGCACGAGATCTATGCCAAGGGCAAAAACGTCAATCTCCAGAGCTATGAACACTCCCTGCGTATTGACGCCGATGACGCTGCCCGCGTCCGCCACCTCGAGCACGATATCCCGCTGACCGCCGCCGAAGAAGAGCGCGCGCGCCGCAAGAAAGCCTACGAAGAACAGGCCAAGGTCCGCGCTATTTACGAGGAGCTGGTGCTGAAGAAGCCCCAGCCGACCGTCGTGCAGATCGGCACCGTACAAGACATCGCCAAAGCCATCCCGGCCAATTTCGCCAACGCCGGCAAGCCGGTCAACATCGCCCCGGCGCCCAAGCAGGAAGCAGAACCCGTCGCTGGCGACTAACGCTTCGATCTGTAATCAATCTTGGTTTGAATCACCAATCGGCTCCCGCAAGGGAGCCGATTCTGTTTCCGACCGGAAGGGCGATGCTTGCCCCGCCCGGCGTGAGCACGATCACCGCGCTCACTGCTCGGCAATCGTCGATGTCCGAGGATGCGACTGTACTTAGACCAAGTCACGCAACGTAACTCTGCTAAACTCGCTCCATTCAACGCAAGGGAACAAGAAATGTCCGCCCTCACCTCTCGGGTCGCTCTCGTAACCGGCGCCTCCCGCGGCATCGGCAAATCCATCGCCCTGGCTCTTGCTAGCGCCGGTGCCGACATTGCCGTGAACTACAACTCCAACTCCGCCGCCGCTAAATCCATCTGCGAACAAATCCGAGCGAAAGGCGGCAACGCCCTTCCCGTCCAGGCCGATGTCTCTAAAACGCAGGACGTAGACCGCCTCGTCTCCACCATCGAAAGAGAACTCGGCCCGCCCACCATCCTTGTCAACAACGCCGGCATCGCCGAGCTCCTCCCTGCCGAAAAGGTCACGGAAGAAATCTTCGAACGCTACCTCCGCGTCAACCTCACGTCGATGTTCCTGGTCTCTCAACGCGTCATTCCCGGCATGCGCGCCGCCCATTGGGGACGCATCATCAACCTCTCTTCTATCGCCGCTCAGACCGGCGGAATCATTGGCCCTCACTACGCCGCCTCCAAAGCCGGCATCCTCGGCCTCACGCGCTCCTACGCCTTGCAACTCGCCAAAGACGGCATCACCGCCAACGCCATCGCTCCCGGCCTGATCGAAACCGATATGGCTGCCGGCGTCCCCACCGACGTTCGCAAGACGATTCCTGCCGAAATGGTCGGCTCCCCCGATGAGGTAGCGCAGGTCGCCGTCCTCCTGGCCGAAAACAAGATGATCACCGGTCAAACCATCAACATCAATGGCGGACGCTACATAACCTGATCCGCGGAGGACTGCGGCAGGCCTCTATTTTTCATCTCTATTATCACCAATGAAACGAAACCAGGCGCTCGAGCGGCGTCAGACTTCCGGCGCTACGACGCCCGCCAATCGGTGCGAGGGGCGTTCAATCAGAAGATAAAACACGTACGAAACCACCAGGCTGGAACATAGCTCCAAACCACATCACCACGTGCTGCAAGTTCGGAATGGGCAGCCTCGCGAAACAGCGTCGCTGTTTCGTGGTGCACCACGTATAGCGAATAACTCCACGCACCTGCGGCCACCAGATAACGATTCGGAGTCCGCGTCTTTCCATACGCAACTTCCTTCCGCACCCACCAATACGCCAGGATTCCAAACCACATCATCGTTTGCGTATAGGGAACGCGCGCTTTGAAGTGCAGAATCTCGCCGGTCCAGCATCCGAGCCACGCCAGAAGGCGCCAGCTTCAGATCTGCACGGTGCTGCTCTCTGCCTGCAATCCCTCGCTCTGCTCCGCGAGCACGCACAGCCAAGCAGCCACACCGGCAAAAGAATCAGCGCGGTTCCAAAAGGACCGAATGTGGGCCACGTCAAAGTATGTACATTTGTTGCGGCCACGCCCACGGACGCGAGAAAAGCGATTGCCAGCACCGATCGCCAGCCAAACCGGTGGCGCAGCCACCGCAGGCCAGGATATGCAGCGTAATAGATCGCCTCACACAACAGACTCCATAGTGGCGATTCCCACAAAATCAAATGCTCTCCAACCAGGCGCATCTGCTGCCGGCTTAACCGATACACGCACAACGCTCCCGCCACTGGAATCAAGACGCGTGTATACCGCCGCAGGTAGTACCGCCCGACCTCCAGCTTCCACTCACCCCGAAATGGCAAGTGAAATGCAAAAGCTGGAGAGCACGAAAAAAACGATCACCGCGGGCGTGCCAAACACCACGGTGTTCCAGGCGTGAGTAACGAATCTTCCCAGCGAAGTGCTTGCGTCGACCCAGGTAAACAGCGGAAAAACCCCGTAGCGTCCGATCGCCACCCAAAGCGCCAGCACAAATCGCAAAGCATCCAGAATCGGATAGTGAGGCAACCGCCCTGCCAGGGCTCCTTGCCAATGTAAGGTCCGGTCGTCCGGGTGCTCATCGCCCACATTCTATTTGAAACCCTGTTCAGCTGCGCAACCCTGCACGCTCTCTCGGCCGCCGTGTGCCGTAGAGACCGATTTTCCGCGTTAGAGCTAAGCCGCCAAAGGTCACGCACATGCAGCAACGGCTGGTAAGCTGTTACAATACGCTTAGAGAATCAGGCAACGCACATGCCCATCTACGAATACATCTGCGACGACTGCCAGACTCGCTTCGAAAAGATCGTCTTCAACAAGACCCAGGAAATCGCTTGTCCCCAGTGTGCCGGCAAGAAGAACTCCATCCAGCTTTCGGTCTTCAGCTCCGCAAACGGCAATGGCTCTCCCAAGTCCCAGTCTGCCTCAAGCGGCGGGGGCGGTGGCTGCTGTGGCGGCGGCTGCGGTTGCCACTAGCGATCATCTATCAGCAATAAATTTGACACCCCAACAGCGGCTCAATTTTTCGATGCTCAATTGATGAGATGCGACCGCGTACGTGCAAAGTCCAGCTCGGTTGGGGGCTTGCCGCGCTCCATCCTTTGCGCGATGGTTGGCTCAGGCGCGGGCTGCTGCGGCTGCAGGCTTGAGCAGGATGTCCAGATCGTCTGGATGAATCGCGCGGAGCTGCGCCTCTTCGCGGTCGATGTCACCATTGCGCACCAGGGCCGCAAGGGAATCTTCCAGTGTGAACGAACCTTTTTTCTTGGTGATGGTAATTTCCTGATGCAGATGTTGAAGCGCATTGCGGCGAATGCAGTTTCGCGCGCCGTAGCCGACCATGAGGAGCTCTGCTGCGGGAACCCGGCCGCCGCTCTTCTTCGGCAGCAAGATTTGCGTGTGGATGGCGGCGATGGCCATGCTGAGATCCTGGCGTATGGAGTTCTGCCGCTCCAACGGGAAAGAATCAGCGATGCGCGAGATCGTGGACGCGACGTCGGTGGTATGCATCGTGGAAAGAACCAAGTGGCCGGTTTCGGCGGCGGCCACGGCGATGCGCATTGTTTCGGTGTCCCGCATCTCGCCAACCACGATGATATCGGGTGCCTGGCGCAGCGCGGCGCGCAAGGCGGTGGGAAAATCGGACGCATCGGTGCCGATTTCCACCTGCTCAATAACGCTGCGCATGTGCTGATGTTCGAACTCAATGGGATCTTCGATGATCACGATGTGACGGGCTTCGTGGCGATTGATGTTGTCGACCAGTGCCGCCAGGGTAGTGGACTTGCCGGCGCCGGCAGGGCCGCCGATTAGCACCAAGCCGTGTGGGAGCCGCGCAAGCGCCTCCACCGAGGGTGGGAGATTCAGGTCGCGCAGCGCCGGAACCCGGGTAGGCAGCAGGCGAATTGATGCGGCGGCGCGTCCCTGTTCGCGATGCAGATTGATGCGAAATCGGCCTACACCAGAAATGCGGTAGGACGAATCAGCGATCAATTGGCTGCGATAAAGACGCAGTGCATGAGAAGTAAGAGCGGGTAAAACGATGGCTTCGATCTCGGAACTTTCCAGATTGGCGGTTTCCAGGCGGCGGACTTCGCCGCCCACGCGCATGCACGGCGGAGCGCCGTGAACCAGCAATAAATCGCTGGCACCATACCCAACCAGAGTGCTGAGCCAGCGGTCAAGTCGCTCGGTGTCGGCGGGATCTGAATCTCTGCCGGCCAGGTCATCGTTCAATTGTCGAGCAAAGTCATTTAGTTTGGCGGCTGGGTCCATGGGTCCGGGTGGTGGTGTTCATTCTGCGGAGGGATATATTGAACCAGAGATGCGCATTAGTCCAGATAGGAAAAATGGGTATGTGAACGATAACTATATGCGGCGGAGAACGAGCACGGAGATTTCCGGTGGTACGCCCAGCCGAACGGGAGCGCCGACGGTGCCAAGTCCGCGATTGACGTAGAGCGAGGAGATCGCACCAGCATGGCCCGCCGATGTTGACGCCGTCGCGGAGGAAGCCAGGCGCACCGCAGCGGGCGAGAACATTCGTCGGTGAAATAAGCCCGCAATGTAGTCGGAAATGAAGCGCGCCGGGCTGAGGCGATGGTCGAGGATTTCCACCTGGATCTGGCCGCCGTGGGTGTGACCTGCGAGCGAGACTTCGATGCCCAGTTCGGCGGCGCGATTGAAGCTGTTGGGATTATGCGACAGGAGGATGTTCGGCATGTCCCGGCGGATCAGTGGCTCCAGCCCGGCGAGCATTTGCTTGCGCAGGCCGCCGGTGGTGCGTTCTCTCTGGTAGTCAACCCCAATCAAGTTGAACTTTGCGCCGCGGTAGAGGAGTTGCGCGTTTTCCTGGCGCAACATCTTCATTCCAGCCTGCGCGAACAATTGATCGGCGGTGTCCTCGGCGCGCGCGTAGATCTCGTGATTGCCGTTGCAGCCCCAGACGCCAAGGGGCGCCCGAAGGTAGCGTACCTCTTCGACGCAATCAGCGATGGGATCGCTTCCGCCGGTGATCAGGTCTCCGGTGACCACGGTGAGGTCGGCGCCCTGCTCATTGGTGAGGTCCACAGCTCGGCGAACGTCTTCGCGGCTCATGTAGCCGCTCAGGTGGATGTCGCTGATCTGCGCGATGGTCATGCCGTCGAGGGCCGGCGGCAAATCGCTTACCGGAATTTCCACGCGGCGAACCTGGTAATTCACGCGTTCCGCTGCGTAACCGTAGAATTCCGTCAGGAAGGGCGCGGCGCCCGCCAAGGCGGTTGCGGTGCGGAACAGGTAGCGCCGGGAAGGATCGGCCACAGTTTCGACCGCCGCGGGAGTTGGCACGGGGGCAGGGGGCGGATGTGCCTTCGACGTCGAATCCGCCGCGGTACTGGCCCGCAGCAAGGCGCGGCCCCACCGCCATAAGCGATCGACGGCGTGCACGATTTTTACTGCCAGAAAAGCGAATAGAGCGCTGGAAAGCCAAAGGCCGGAGGAGATCGGCAGCACCGCGTCGCGGGGGATCAAATGGCCTCGATGCCCGACCCGGAAGCCATCGACGACCGCGGCGAATACCAACAGAATGCCTAGCACATAAAACAAGCGGACGGCGACGCGCACCCAAACCGCGGACCAGCGAGCCGAGACTTGCCAGATGGCGCGATACCAGAAGCGCTGCGAGAGAAAGATGGTCGTAAGGATCGTCGCGGCGATGACGATCCTCAAAAGGAACCAGCCCCAATTCACGGGATTTGCGCTCCAGGAGTCACAGGCCATTTTAGCATGCCGGGACGCGCGAAGGCGGTAGGGCGTACCTGGCCGACACGGGTAGGATTCCACCCGCGAGAGTGGGCCGGTGTCGGCGCGCTGTCCAGGAAGGGAAACGTTTCGGCGGCTGGCGCGTCACACAACCGAGGGTGTCCGCCCGGCCGCCAATGCAACTTGCATCGCCAGAGTGACGATTGTCCGGGTGGAGTGGGCCATTCAGTCCGTCAGCTTGAAATTAGCAGACCAGGAGAGAAACATGAGCAAGCTTCGTTTTGTGGCCGCACTGGCTTTGGCGGCGGCATTGGGGACTCTGCCGGCATCCGCACAGCAGGACGCGGCCAAGAAGACTGGGCCGCCCAAGGCGGCGAAGGGCTTAGCCGAATCGGTTCTGGACCAGTGGAACGACGTGGGCCGTAAGTTGACGGCCATGGCCGAGGATTTTCCGGAAGACAAGTACGACTTCAAGCCCTCTCCGGAGCAGCGGACATTCGCCGAGCAATTGCTCCATGCGGCTGGCGCGAACTATTTTTTCATCAACATCGCAAAGGGTGAAAAGCCGCCTGCCGAGGAAACCCCGTCTCGGTCGCAGTACAAGACCAAGGCGGATGTGATCGCATTCGTGAAGAAGTCCTATGCAGACGGCGCGACAGTGATAAAGGCCAAGGGTGACGCCGGTATGCAGGGCTTCATGGTTGATCCGTTCGCGAACCAGCAGGTACGCGTGTTTGAGTGGGCGTATGGATTCGCGGAGCACGGCGGCGAGCACTACGGCCAACTGGTGGTGTATTACCGGGTGGCAGGGTTGGTGCCGCCGGAATCGCGACCCAAGAAATGACGCGCCACAGGCTTGTTTTCGTGCGGGAGCTGCCAGCACCGAGGGCATCCGCTGCCAGCTTCGGACTAAGTCCTCGCGGTGCTGGCAGCTCCATTTTCGAGGTATGAGGTGAGTTGCACGGGGTCATTGGTCGGCGGCAGGCACGTCTGTCCAGCGCACACTACGGCCATCGCTTTATCCGCCGGTAAATGCGGCAGTGCTTCCTTCAGAGCTCCGGCGAGGTTGGTCAGTGGCGTGCCCGGGCTGACGCGCAGCACGGATTTGCCGAAGCGGAAGACGCGATGCGCGGCTTTTTCCAGAGCTCGCACGGCGGGATCGTCGGCTGCGCCGGTGATCACCACTTGCAGCGGGTGATGTGCGAAGAGCGTAGTGGCCAGGCCATACGTCGCGGCGAACATTCCGTATTGACCTGCGACTCCGGCAAAGCACTCCAGTGTTTTCTTCGCAAAGTCATAGTACCGGGCATCGCCTGTGAACGCGTGCAGGCGCGTCAGCGCGATAATCGCGACGGAATTTGCGCCGGGCGTCGGTGAATCCTGAAATGGCTTGCGGCGTACGTCGAGGCCACCCATCGGAGCGGCGTCGAATGGGCGATCGAAGAAGCCGCCGGCTTCGGTGTCGCCATAGCGGTCGATTGCGAGATCCATGGTGCGGCGCGCGGTGTCGAAATAGCGCGAATCGAGCGTAGCTTCGTAGGCATCCAGCAGTGCGAGCACACCGAAGACTTGATCGTCGAGCGAGCCTTCCAGCACGGGCCCGCCGATGCGGTGGCCGAAGCCGCGGGCGTCGGTCCAGACGTCGCGGAGCATGCGATCGAGGGTTTTCAGCGCGAAAGCGCGGCACGAATCGCCGATGCGACCGTCTATCAAAGCGCGAGCAGCCTCTAGGTAAGCAGAAACAAACATCGCGTTCCATGCTACGTACATGGTCTTGTCGACAAATGGAGTAGGCCGGCTGCGGCGGGCAGCCATCATCTTGTTTTCGGCCCTCAGTTTGATGGTGACTACATCGTCGGGACTAATACCCAGCGCTTTGCCGATTTCTTCAAAACCCCGGGCAATCCAGAGCACATTTTTTGCGGGATTGTGGTGCATTTCGCCGTGTGCTTCGACATCGTAGTACAGCTCGATCACTCGAGACTCTTCCGGTGACAGTACCGCGCGAACCTCGTCGAGCGTCCAGGTGAAATAGTCGCCGTCATCGTCCAACGAATAGTCGGCATCCTGGCTCGCGTAAAATCCGCCGTGCTCCTGGTCTGACAAATCCTGATTGACCCAAAGAACGATCCCCTGCGCGATGTTGGCGAAGGAAGCTTCCCAGTCGTTCCTCGCGCTGACACGAGATACGTCCAGGTAGTTCCGCAACAATTCGGAATTGTCGTAGGACATTTTCTCGAAGTGCGGCACCAGCCAACGCTCGTCGACCGAATAACGGTGAAAGCCGCCGGCGAGCTGGTCGTAGACGCCGCCGCGGGCCATTTTTTCGAGTGTGCTTTCGGCGATGGCCAGCAGGTGCCTTTCTTTCGTCTGCTGGTAGCGCTCGAGGACGAGATCGATGGCCGAGGAGTGCGGAAATTTCGGCGAGCGGCCGAAGCCGCCATTCTTGATGTCGAACTGGTCGGTGATGGATTTGATTTGGCCGTCCACGACGGCGGGATCGAATTCGGCGCGGGCGCCGGTGAACATTTCGGCTTGGGCTACGGCGTCAGCGAGGGAATTGGCGGCGCGTTCGAGGTCGGGACGCTTGTTCTTGTAGGAATCGGCGACGGCCAGCAGGATGCGGCGAAAACCGGGGCGGCCCATGGCGTCTTCCGGCGGGAAATAGGTGCCGCCGAAGAACGGTTTTCCATCGGGCAGAAGGAAACCGGTGAGAGGCCAGCCGCCTTGTCCGGAAAGCGCGGCAATCGCGGCCTGATAGCGCGAGTCGACGTCGGGCCGTTCGTCGCGATCGACCTTTACCGGCACGAAGTGCTCGTTGATGATTTTGGCGATGGTCTCGTTCTCGTAGCTCTCGCGGTCAATGACGTGGCACCAGTGGCACCACACTGCGCCGATATCGAGCAGCATCGGCTTGTCTTCGGCTTGGGCCCGCGCGAAAGCAGCTTCGCCCCATTCGTGCCAGTCGATAGGCTGGTGCGCAGCGGAACGCAAGTATGGGCTGGCGGAATCTTTCAGGCGATTTTTCGGATGATCCGACAATAGAAATCCTTTCCAAATGCGAATTCCTGTGGACCGGAGGCCTTAGTGGGAGAATGCGTTCGCTATTGCACGACGTCGCCGGGGCCGGTGTCGCGCGGGTCGAGCGGCTTGCGGCCGGCGAATCCCTCATCCTGCCGGTGATAGAAGCGGATACGGTCCTCGCCGATGCGCCAGCAGAGATAGACCTCTTCATTGTTGATGCGTGAGGGAAAATCGAGCAGGCCGACTTCAAGATCCTTGATCAGGCATCCAGTTTCCAGAATTTTATTGAGCGCGGACTTCATCGTCTCGGCCAGCTGTGTGTGTTCCAGCCGCAGTGTCGCAAGCTTTTCATAGGGGACGATTACGCCGCCCATCATCATGATTCGCGCTGAAACGGCGGAAAGATCGGTCTCCAGCCCCGCGAGCTTTTTGCGGCAGTCCATCGCTTCCAAGAGAAAAGGCTCGAGCTCCTGCCGGGCACGTTCCGCCTCTGTCAAAGTGAACAGGCGCTGTGGAGGTTCGGGTTCTTCCGAAGCTTCGTCCTGGTTTTCGTCGTCTTCGTCAGCCATCAGGTGTCCGATCCGCTGGGGGAGGGCAGCTAGCGCGATGCTAACGCAAAGCAAGCATCCGGTCGAGAGCAACTCGCGCGTAATGCCGTGTGCGTTCATCGACCAAAATGCGGTTGACGACGTTTCCTGCGCCGAGGTTGTCGAGTGCCCAGAGCAGATGCTGCGGGGTAATGCGGAACATCGTCGTGCAGACGCAAACACTGGAATCCAGCGAGACAATCTTGCGGTCCGGAAGTTCCTTGCTGAGGCGGTTTACAAGGTGGATCTCGGTGCCCACCGCCCACTTCGAGCCCGCCGGCGATGATCTGATCGCGTGAATGATGCCTTCGGTCGAACCGATCTGGTCGGCCGCCTGCGTGACCTCGAAGCGGCACTCCGGATGCGCGATAACGCGGATGCCGGGGTGCTCGCGGCGCACGCGCTCCACGTGCTGTGGCGTGAATCTCTGATGGACCGAGCAATAGCCCTTCCACAAAATTACCCGCGCAGCTCGAATCGCTTGGGGTGAATTGCCCCCGAGATCCTGATACGGATCCCACACGATCATTTGATCGAGCGGGATGCCCATGCGAAACGCGGTGTTGCGGCCCAGATGCTCGTCCGGCAAGAACAGAACTTTCTCGCCTTGCTGGAAAGCCCAATGCATAACATTCGCGGCGTTTGAGCTGGTGCACACCGCGCCGCCGCGCTCGCCCGTGAAGGACTTGATCGCCGCCGTGGAGTTCATATACGTGACCGGAACGACGCGCAGGTCGCCGAGCGAAGACAGTTCAGCCCAGCAGGCTTCCACCTGGCCGATGTCAGCCATGTCCGCCATGGAACAGCCGGCACTAAGATCTGGCAGGATCACCGCCTGATGGGCGCGCCGCAGAATATCCGCGCTTTCAGCCATGAAGTGCACACCGCAGAATACGATGTAGCGCCCCGCGGCCTCGGACGCCTGATACGCCAGCTTCAGCGAATCACCGCGAAAATCGGCGAATTTCACAACCTCGTCGCGCTGGTAATGATGTCCCAGAATGACAACATCGTCACCGAGGCGCGCCTTTGCGGCGGCAATGCGGTGGTCCAGTGAATGGTCTGGCACAAGCAAATAAGAGTCAAAATCGCAGCCAACGCCCGGCTCGATCTCCGGCGCCCGCAGGGTAGCGGGTTGCACGGTGCCGACTAGAGACGGGTTCGTAATCGAGACAAGGCTGGTCATCGTATTTGCGCGTATTCGTCGACTATCGTTCTGTAAGGTGGCCCGGGGAGCCCTGCCCTGTATTGGATGCTATTTTCTCAGGTTTCGGTGCAATTCTCCACTCATCCGCCGATAAACACCATGGTACGCGAGGGCGGGACGAAGTCCGGCGCATTGATGCGGTGACCTTCCTCTTTTTCGTGTACCACCGACCGGATGTAGGTGACTAAATCACTATCGGTCGCGCCCTCGCGCAGCAGCGAGCGGAGATCGTGATCGTCCTTGCTGAACAGGCAAGTGCGCAGCTTGCCGTCGGCGGTCAGGCGAATACGCGAGCAGTGGCCACAGAACGGCTGCGTTACCGGGGCGATCAGGCCGATTTCTCCCGGCGTGCCGTCAGCGAAGCGATATTTCCGCGCTGTTTCGCTGCGCTCGTGCGCAATCTGCTCCAACGGCCAGAGAGCGTGGATCCGGCGATGGATTTGTGCCGCTGGAACCACTTGCTGGTGGCTCCAGTGTCGATCTGCGTCCAGCGGCATGAACTCAATGAAGCGCATGATCACGCCACGTTCGCGGGCGAAGGTAGCGAAGGCTTCGACTTCGTCGTCGTTGATGCCGCGCACCAGGACGGCGTTGATCTTTGCGGGAGCGAGGCGCGAATTTTGCGCCGCGTCGATGCCGCGCATGACCATGTCGAATGATTTCGTGCGCGTGATTTTCTCGAATTTGCGCGGATCGAGCGAATCGAGGCTGATGTTAATTCGGCGCAGGCCGGCCTGGATGAGCCGTTCGCAGCGCTGGGCCAACAAGTGGCCGTTAGTGGTCATCGACAGGTCCGCGATGCCGAGCGCATGCAGCCTGGCGATGTAGTCTTCCACGCCTTCGCGCACCAGCGGCTCGCCGCCGGTGATGCGAACCTTGCTAATCCCAAGGCCCACAAAGATCCGCGCCAGCCGGTCGAGTTCGGCCCAACTTAGAATCTCGTCGTGATCGCGATAGTTTTCCGGATCGGCCGAACGGCAATACACGCAGCGGAAATTGCAGCGGTCGGTGACCGAGATGCGCAGGTCGGTGATCTGCCGGCCGAATTTGTCGTGTAGCGTCATACGTTAGAATTTCGCACTCGCGTGGCCCCGCGAAAAACAAAAGCCCGACTCCGGATGCTTGGATGTCGGGCGCAGACGGAAAAGTACGCTTTTCCGTCCATCGCTCCTTTCCAAGCCACGGTTTCGCAAAAATTCGCTCACCGTAAGCGGGAGGCCCGGGCGTTTCCACCCCAACCCTCATTCCCGGTCGATGCGCCGGGACATCGCCCCGTCCGCCATGGGCTGTCTGTCCCACAGGCGGCAGAGGTCGGAGACACGGTTAGTGTACGCCTCGGAAACAAGCGCTGCAATCCACGCGCCCCGCTGTCCCGGGCCGATACTGCCTTGTGATACAGTTTTCGCCACGACATGCGCATCTTCGTGCTCGGCGCCGGGGCGACCGGCTCCCTTCTCGCGCAACTACTGGAGCGGCAAGGACATACGGTCTGGTGCGGGGACCGCGACCTTGAGCGCGCCCACCGCTTTTTAGGCAAGCGCAGCACCATCGCGGTCACCGAAGTGAACGCGCGCAATCTCCTCGGCATCGTTCGCGCCGCTCGCGGCTGCCAGCTCATGGTCAACGCCTCGGCTTCCGTATTCAACCAGATCGTCATGCGCGCGGCGTTGCGACTCCGCGCACACTACGTCGATCTGAGTTCCCATCTCACCCGTAATCCCTTCAAAGCGGAACAGCTTGCCTTCGCTAAGCGTTTCGAGGAAAAAAATCGCACCGCGCTAATCAATGCCGGCGCCGCGCCCGGTCTGACCAACCTGCTGGTGAAACGCTCCGCGGAAATGCTGGACGAAGTGGAGTCCGTACAAATCCGGCTGTACGAGAGCAGCGAAAGCGAGGATCCAATCTCGCAGTGGTCGCCGGAGGTTACTTTCGACGAAGCGATTTCCAACCCGCGCATCTATCGTGACGGAAAATTTAGCATGGCGAAACGCTTCGCCGAGCTCGAGAAGTTTCGATTCATCGAGCCCATCGGCAGCGTCAATGTGGTACTGGCCGCGCAGGACGAAGTCGCGACGCTGCCCTATTTTATCTCCATGGAAAATATGGACGTGAAAATCGGCGGCAACGAATTTGACCGTCTGCGGCGCTGGTACAAGCAGGGCAAATTGTCAAAATCACGCGGCATCGTGAAGGGCCGCTTCCCGGAAACGCCATCGCCCCGGAAAATCGCCAAGCTCATCCGCCAGGGAGTGCTGCAAAACGCGAGATTTGCCGCCACGATCCTGGTACGCGGAGCCAATAGAGGAAAAAAGGACGATCAACGCCTGCTGATCCGCACCGACTGCGCCTTTCCCACCTTATACCAGATTCGCCAGCAGGGCTTGTACACCACGCCGGTGGCCTATGCGACCGCGCACGTCGCGGCGCTGTTCATCAAATTCTTCCCACGAAAGCTGCCCGGCGTATTGGCGCCAGAACAGCTTCCGCTGGAAACGCGCCGCGCGATCATCGCCGGGATCCGCTCGAACAAAGTAAAGATCAGTCACAAAACGTCCGTGCTGAAAGCGGACGCTGACGACGAGGTGTAGCCGCAGTCTGAGGATCAAGAGTAGGGGCACAGCGTGCTGCGCCCCCTGGCACGCACGATGTCTTGAATTCAGTGGTAATTCTACGGCCGCGCCTCAAAAATCAGATTGAACGGCGTCTGCGTCGCCCGGCGGAAATGCGTGAATCCCCCGCTGGTCACCACTTCGCGCAGCCTTTTTTCACCGGCCTGCGCACCGAGCGCCAATCCGACTTCCTGCGACAACGACGCCGGCGTGCACAGTAGTGTGGACGCTCCATAAAACGCGCGCCCGATGGGATGGAGATTATCTTCCAGCTTGTCCCCGGCGTTCGGCTCCACGATCATCCACGTGCCGTCTTTTTTCAGCGAACCGCGTACGTGCGACGACGCTCCCGCCGGATCGCCCATGTCATGCAGGCAATCGAAAAACGTCACGAAATCGTAGTCTTCCCCGGGATAATCCTTCGCTTTTGCGACTTCAAACCGGATGCGATCGCCGACGCCGGCTTCCTTCGCGCGCTGCCGTGCCGTCTCGATCGATTTATCGTGATAGTCGAATCCCACGAATTCCGATTTCGGATAGGACTTCGCCATCAAAATTGTGGAAGCACCTAGACCGCAGCCGACATCCGCCACTTTTCCGCCGCTCTTCAGTTTCGCATCCACTCCTTCCAGCGAAGGGATCCACGATGAAACCAGGTTCGCCGCATAGCCTGGGCGGAAAAATCGCTCCGTGCCGACAAACAGCTCATGATGATGTTCGTGCCAGCCCATTCCCTGGCCCGTCTTGAATCGCTCTGTGAGCGTATCCTCCGCCTTTGTCGCCGCTAGCGCGCACTGAAACGCGCCGGGAAGAAATGCCGGACTGTTTTCGTCCGCCATGGCGAACGCCTGTTCCTCGGTCAAGTGGAATTTCTTGTTGGACGGATCGTAGGTTACATAACCGCCGGCAGCCTGTGCCGAAAGCCACTCACGCACGTAGCGTTCCGCCGTTCCGGTTTTCGTCGCCAGTTCTTGTGACGTTTGCGGTCCGCCGGCTGCCAGCGCTTTGTACAGTCCAAGTTTGTCGCCAATGCGGATCAGCGCGGCATTGAAGGTCGCACCAAAATCAACCAAAGCTCGGCCCAAAAATTCGTTCAATTTATCGGGATTAATGGCCATAGGCCCTCCAGAAGTATGCGAAATAAATGCAGCGCGGTAGGCCTGAAGATTGCAGGAATTGTAGGCTGCCTACGGAGAGAAAGCAATCGACAGCGCCCCAGCCGGCTCAACAGCAGCGATTGGGATGGGAATAGCGTCGATTGAGTTGCTCGACATAAAACTCTTCCGCCGACAGTGTGCATTGCGGCAGTGCGTTTCGCTGCGTGCGCGATCGCAGGTAGCGTTCGTACGCTGCATCGCCGCACCATTCGCGCAGCCCGCGCCAAACCTTGCGCAGCATTCTTTTTCCGGCGTGCAAATGTGCGCGCATCAGTCGTCTCCGTGCGCCGTGCCGGCAAAATCGGGCCCCCATTGCGTCGCCACATAAGGCGATTCATGCAACACCGGCTCACGCCGCCGGCTCAACAGTGCATACCACTGCACCAACGCCTCCACAATCAGCACCAGCACCATCGCCGCCAGCACCGCTGTCACTACCGCATCCAGACGTTGATTGAAAATCAGCCGCTGCGTATCCGCCAGTTTCGCCGCTGGAATTTTCCCTGCCGCCACCTGGGCTGCAAGCGCGTTCGCATACGCCAGAAATCCCATCCGCGGATTGGGATCGAAGATCTTCTGATAACTTGCGGTCATCGTGATCGTGACGAGCCACGCCATGGGCACCAGCGTCACCCCGATCCACCGCGTGCGGCCCATCTTCAACAGCACCGTGGTCGCCACCACCAGCGCCACCGCCGCCAGCAACTGATTCGCAATCCCGAACAGTGGCCACAGGGAATTGATCCCGCCCAGCGGATCGACCACCCCCTGGTAAAGGAAATATCCCCACAGCGCGACGATGATGGCGCTCGACAGCAAAATTCCTGGTGTCCAACTGGTGCGTGCGAACGGCTTCCACACGCGTCCGCCAAGCTCCTGCACCATGAAGCGGCCGACGCGCGTCCCCGCATCAAGCACTGTCAGAATGAACAGCGCTTCGAACATGATCGCGAAGTGATACCAGATGCTCAGTAACCGGTCGCCACCAATGGTGCTGGAAAAGATCTGCGCCATGCCCACTGCCAGTGACGGTGCGCCGCCCGCGCGATTCAGCAGTGTCAGCTCTCCGACCTTGTGAGCCAGATCGGTCATCGTCTGTCCAGCGAGCGGAAATCCCCAATTGCTGATCGTCGCCGCTGCCGCTTCGGGCGTGGCACCAACGATTCCCGCTGGGCTGTTGATCGCGAAATAGACCCCCGGCTGCATCGCGCAAGCCGCCACCATCGCCATTACTCCCACAAATGATTCCAGCAGCATGGCGCCGTAGCCGATAAAGCGCGCGTGAGTCTCACGCAGGATCATCTTCGGCGTGGTACCGGACGAAATCAGCGAGTGAAATCCGCTGATCGCGCCGCACGCAATGGTGATGAAGCAGAAAGGGAAAATCTTGCCCGCGAAAACGGGCCCGCTGCCATCAATGAACCGCGTCAGTGCCGGCATGTGCACGCTGGGCCGCACCAGCAAAATTCCCGCCGCCAGCGAGAAAATCGCGCCGGCCTTGATGAACGCGCTCAGATAATCGCGCGGCGCCAGCAGCAGCCACACCGGCAGCGCCGAAGCCGCAAACGCATAGAGAATGATTGCTGCCGTAATCGCCAGCCCGCTCAATGTGAACGCATGCGACCAGGAAGGTGAGTCTGCGACCCACTGGCCAGCCACGACCGCGAATAACACCAAAGCCACACCGATCAACGATGCTTCCAATACTTGCCCTGGCCGCAAATATCGCAGATAAACGCCCAGCAGCATGGCGATGGGAATCGTCATCGCCAAGGTGAACGTCGCCCATGGCGACGATTTCAGCGCATTCACCACCACCAGCGCTACGACCGCGAGCAAGATCACCAGGATCGCCAGCACCGCAAGCTGCGCGATGAACCCCCCGCGCTTGCTCACTTCCTCCCGTGCCATTTCTCCCAGCGACTTGCCATCGCGGCGTATCGAGCAAAACAAGATCACAAAATCCTGCACGCACCCCGCCAGCACTGCGCCGGCAATCAGCCACAAAGTCCCCGGCAGATACCCAAACTGCGCCGCCAATGTTGGCCCCACCAGCGGCCCGGGACCCGCGATGGCCGCAAAGTGATGCCCGAACAGGACCCACTTGTTCGTCGGCACAAAATCGCGTCCGTCATCGTGACGTTCCGCGGGCGTGGCGCGCGTATCGTCGAGAGCCAGGACCTTCGCCGCAACGAAAGCCGAGTACAACCGGTACGCCACCAGGTAGCAACACGCCGCTGCCAGCACGAACCAGATCGCATTCAGCGATTCGCCCCGCTGTAGCGCGATTTTCGCCAGCGCACCAGCGCCGAGCGATGCCACTACAATCCAGATCGATTTGGTCAGAAATTTGTTCATAGCCGAATCCACCAGCCGCCAGATCCTATTTCGCCGCCTGGCGAAGGGTCAAATCCCTACTGCGCGCACTTGAACTGCGTATCCACGGCCTCTAGCAGGCGCTTAAGCTCGTCGTTCCGCTTGCCTTCGGTCGACGGCAAAATGCTCCAGCCCGTTTGCACCGCGATCAGTTCGTACTCGGGCACAACGGTCAGGCCTTGCCCGCCAAATCCGCGCGCGGCCCACGCCAGTCGCTCCGGCGATTGTCCGTGCGGAGCAAGCCACCATTGGAAGGCGTACTTGTAGCCGTCCTCCGCCACCTGCACATGCGGTTTCACCGATTCCTTTACCCACTCGCCTGAAACAATCTGCTGCCCGTTCCACGAACCGCCATGCAGATATAACGCGCCGATCTTGGCGAGATTCGAAGTCGACAAATACAACCCGCCCTCGGTGTCTGGCAATCCGGTGGGTGTGTGCTTCCAGTAGTAGTGCATCCCCAGCGGCTTGAACACATGCTCCACCGCGTACTCTTCCACGGTCTTGTGCGTCGCCTGCTTGAAAATGTGCGACAACAGTTGCGTCACGCCGCTGCTGTACACAAATTTCTTCCCCGGCTCTTCCACCATCGGCTGGTCGATCACGTACTGCACCCAGTCGTGGGTTGCTTCCATCACATCGGCGGAATTTTTCGGATCGTCGTAGGCCAGATCCTCGTGCCACTCTAGCCCCGCCGTCATCGTCAGCAGGTCGATCAACTTGATCCGGCGCTTGCGGTCGTCCAGATTTGCGATCTTGTAATCGCTGAAATATTTCAAAATAGGCGTCTGCAGATCCTTCGGAAAGTCGCCGCGCAGCATCGCCGCGCCAAAAGTGACCGAAGTGACCGTCTTTGACACCGACTGCATCGTGTGCACATCGCGATGCCGATAGTAGGGATGAAACTCCGTGCTGAAATAATTGTACTCGCCGCTCACATTGTGATTTAGCGGCCCGGCCGTCTTTGCTCGATCCCCATAAATCTTGCCGTAGTCGTGTTCATAGTTCTTCGCGTAGGCTTGCTTACCGCAGCGAATCACCATTATGCTGTCCACCAGGCCATACGACCCGCCGGCGAGGTCCGCATCAAAGGCTGCCAGCTTCCCTGCGTCCAACCCTACCGCCTTTGGTTCAGCCTTCGGCCAGTCCTGCGCGAATCCTGCGCCGCCGGACACACCCATCGCCACCATTGCGGCCATCACGCTAAAGAATCGGACCACAGTCGCGCGCGCAAGGCTCTGCCAGGAAATCATTCCAATTCCTCTCCGATTCTTGAACGAACAATCGCTCCATCCGTCAGGCAAGTAAATCGCAATAATGGATACACATCCCGAAAAATCCTCGCCAAGTCCCGGGTGAACGTCGTTCGTGTCGCCGCAGCCGTTGTCAATTTGCGCCGCACAATCCAGCCGCGCAACCTGGGCCAATCCGCCGCAGCCGGCCACCCATCACGCTTCGTCCAATCACCCTTCTCCACCGAGTACCAATAACTTTCGCACCGCCGGCCCAGTCGCCTCTTCTGCTTACCCAGCCACGCTGGATCCTCGATTACACGCGGCGCTGCAATGCACGCCAGACACGATTGCTTATATTTCGATCCCGAATAGATTCTGAATCCGGCGGTCACCGACTTCGCCGCAAGGCCCACGTATAGCTCCCCCGACTCTGCGCCTCCAAGCAAAGGCACGCAAAATTTGAGATACATGTGCGCGCGATACGGCGTTTTGTCCTTCGCGAACCGGATATCGCGGTTGATCCGCGAAAAATTCCGCCCGCCGCGCGCCATGGTATCGAATCGCGAGTCCAACGCCAGCACATGCTGTGCTGTTTCCTCCAGCAGCCGCCGGAACGGCCGCGCCACACACTCCTGGTAGCGCTCACGATTTGCGTCCATCCACGTCTTTTTGTTGTGACGTGCCAGGTCGCTGAAAAATTGAAACGTTTCCCGCGTAAAAATGGATTCCGAGGTCGCCATCGATGCCTGAAGGCTGCCGCACTGCGTCCTTATCCAACCGGCGGCGCTGATCAGGGTACACGATTCCCAAGCGCCGTCAATTCGACTATGCTGTGCGGCGCCACCACGTGACTTCGCACGACGGGTCGGACAATCTGCTGCACTCGGCCGCTCTCAAGGGCCCCAAAATCGCATTCGACAGCGAGGACAAATGAAGATGCAAAATAGAGCTTTCGCGGCGCGTCTGTTCGTGACATCGTTCATCGCCTGCGCGATAGCCGGCCAGGCTTCGTACATCGCGCGCGCCGATGAATCCAAGCCCGCCCCCCAAAAGGAGCCCTGGAAGCCCGAGGATTTCATCTACTCCGAAGCCGCCGGCCAATACCGCATTTCGCCGGACGCCAAGTGGGTCGTGTGGGTCAAGTCCTCGGGAGACAAAGAAAAAGATGCCCGCATTTCCAATCTTTTTCTCTCGAGCCTCACCGAAACGCGCGAAGTTCAGTTGACCCGCGGCACCGACAACAACAATCAGCCCCGTTGGTCTCCCGACGGCGAATCCATCGCCTTCCTCAGCACTCGCGCCCGCCCGAAGCCCAAACCGGACACCGACGGCACGCAGATTTGGCTGATGAGCACGCGTGGAGGCGAACCCTGGCCGCTCACCGATCTCGCTCACGGGCCACGCCGTTTCGAATGGCTCGACAAAGACACCCTGATTTTCTCCGCGGAAGAAGATCCCGCCCTGTACGAGCAGGAACAAAAGAAAAAGAAGGACGACTCCCGCGTGGTCGACGACGCCGATCACGAGCCCCCAGTTCGCCTTTACAAGCTCAACGTCAAGGACAAGAAGATCACGCGTCTGACCACCAACACCGACTGGATTGAGGATTTTGACCTTTCGCGCGACGAAAAATACGCCGTCGCCTCGCATGCTAAGAGTCTGCACTACGCCTTCGATCACAAGAATCGTCCAGTGGTGATCCTGCACGAACTCTCCAGCGGCAAAGATACGCAGGTCATGGCCGATCTGCGCCTTCGCCCGGAAGGATTGGAGTGGGCCGCGGATGGTTCCGGATTCTACGTGGTTACCCCTTTCTCCACGGACGCGCGTTTCCTCACCGCGGGAATCACCATCGTCTATTTCTTCGACGTGGCCAGCGGCAAAGCGCAACAGGTGAATCTCGATTGGCCAAACGGGCTGGGATTCGACACCCAGGCCGTCCCCGGCGGCTTCGTCTCGCTACTCGCTGCCGGAAGCCACCACGACGTCGCATTTTACGCCGCGAGCAAGAGCGGGGAGGCATGGTCGTGGAAGCGCCAGACCCTGACCGGCGATCACGCAAAAAACCTGGAAAATTTTCGCGTCAGCGACGACGGCAAGACCATCGCGTATATCTCATCCAGCGCTGGCAAAGTACCGCAGCTATATCGCGCGCAGCTCAATGAAGGGAAAATCGAATCACCGGTGCAGGTCAGCAAGCTGAACGAAGGCCTGGTGACCGGCCGCAACTACGTAAAAACCGAAGTAATCCGCTGGAAGGGCGCGAACGACGAAGAAGTCGAAGGTATTCTTTATTATCCTGCGAACTACCAGGAAGGGAAAAAGTATCCGCTGATCACCGCGATTCACGGCGGGCCCCAAGGCGCAGACTACGATCTGTGGGATGAGAGCTGGGCTTATCCGCTGCAACTATTGGCGCAGCGCGGCGCGTTCCTGCTTCGCCCGAACTATCACGGCAGCAGCAGTTACGGCTTGAAGTGGTCCGAATCAATCTGCTGCGGCAAATACTACGACCTGGAAACACCGGACATCAACGCCGGCGTGGACTATCTGATCGGCAAAGGCATGGCCGATGCTGATCAAATCGCTACCATGGGCTGGTCCAACGGATCGATTCTCTCCACCAGTCTGATCACAACCTATCCGGAGCGCTACAAAGTCGCCAGCGTCGGCGCCGGCGATATCGAATGGATCAGCGACTGGGGCAACGTCTCGTTCGGCGAATCCTTCGACGCCTATTACTTCGGCAAATCCCCGATGCAGGATCCCCAGCTGTACATCAATAAATCGCCATTCTTCAAGATGGACAAAGTGAAAGCGCCGGTGCTGATTTTTCACGGCACCGCCGACGTCAACGTCCCTCCCGCGCAAAGCTGGTCCTACTTCCGCGTGCTGCAGCACTACGGCAAAGTGCCGGTAAAGTTCGTGCTCTTTCCCGGCGAGCCGCACGGCCCGCGCAAATTGACTCACCAGATGCGCAAGGTCGAGGAAGAAATCGCCTGGTTCGACAAATATTTCTTCAAGACCGCCAAGAACGAAAACGAAGCCGTGAAGGAAGGCTCGCCGCTCGATGCGGCACTGCGGACAAAGGGAGTCGCGCGCTCCTCAGGGCAATATGGCACCGCATTTTCTGTAAAAACACGAACCGTGCTGATCCCGGAAGTCGTAAAGCGCGGCGTTCTCGAAATCGGTCGCTACGAAGTGACCCGCGCGCAATTCGCCGAGTCCGACAAGAGCTACAAGGTCGATCCTGGAACCGAAAACTATCCGGCGAATGGGATTACTCTCGATCAGGCGAAGTCCTACGCTGCATGGCTCTCTAAGACGACCGGACAAAACTGGCGTGTCCCGAACGAAAGCGAAGTTTCTTCGCTTTATGAAAAGAAAGATGGCGAAAACACGCTCGACTACTGGGCAGGCTATGCTGTGAATCTCGATGACACCGCGCGACTGCGGAAAAAGTTGGCAGAGCTACCCGGCAACGCGCCGCTTCTGAAACCTGTCGGCAGCTTCCCCGGTCAGGGCAAGCCCGACGAGGAATTGATTTTCGACCTCGGCGGAAACGCCGCCGAGTGGGTGCTGACCCCGGATGGCAAAGGCAAAGCAATGGGCGGAAGCGCCGACCAACCCGCCGACACCCGAGCCACCAACGAGCCGAATCCCGGGTACATCGGCGTCCGCATAGTCCGCGGCGCAGCAAAATAGCCGTCCGCGCCTAACAATGGCACCCGCATGCGCACGTCTCCGCTCAGTCCGCTGCGACGTGCGACACATAGGTGAACTCTGTAGGGGGGACGCTTCAGGCGCGTCCCCAAACACGCGCGTCTTGGCCGGACCGATTACGTCAGTAAGAAGGTCTAACGGGTCAACCAAATCCGCCGCCGCGATTCAGATCGCCAGCGTCGATAGCGGCCAAATCGGCGCTTGCGGTGCCCTTCCGCACCCACTAGCCTTCACCCATGAGCCAATTTCCTGCCACTCCACGCACCCGCGTCACGCGCAAACCCGATCGCGGATCCTACGATCGCGAACTGATCTATCGCATCCTCGATGAAGCCTTCGTGTGCCACGTCGCCTTCATCGCAGATGGCCAGCCTTTCGTCGTGCCCACAAATTACGTCCGCGTAGGCGACAAGCTCTTCCTGCACGGTTCGACTGCCAGCCGCCTGATGAAAACGCTAGCGACCGGCGCCCCGTTCTGCCTCAGCGTCACGTTGCTTGATGGCATCGTGTTTTCGCCCACCGCCACGGGCCATTCGGTTAACTACCGTTCGGTCGTCGTGATGGGCAAGGCCGAGGTCGTCGAAGGCCAAGACGCAAAACTAGCCGCCATGCGCGATTTCGTCGAATACGTGATTCGCGGCCGCTGGGACACGGTGCGGCCACCCAGCGAGCAGGAATTGAAAGGCACCATGGTGCTCGCGGTTCCGCTTGTGGAAGCCTCCGCGAAAGTCCGCACCGGATTTGCCGTCGACGATGCCGCCGAATACGCCTCGGGCGCCTGGACCGGTGTGCTCCCGTTCAAGTGGACGCCCGGCGAGCCGCTGCGCGATCCTCGTGGCAATCAGGCCGTCCCGGTGCCGCTCAATATCCAGAAATATTCGCGCCCGCGATAACCACCAGCGTTATTTTCCTTTCTTTCTCTTCCGCTCGGCTTTCTTTGTTTTTGCCAACGCCCTCTTGTGCCTGGCATCACGCTCCAGCAAGCGCTTCACGATCAGCTGGATGTGCTTCTCTCGCGTGCGCGACTGCTTCGCGGCTTCGACGTACTGGATGAGGTGCCGCCGCAAACTCGCGGTCAGCTGATTGAAGCTCGCCAGCGCTCGTGGCGTGTCCGCCAGTTCACCAGCCAGGTCCGGCGGAACCGCGGCTTCGCGCGGCTCACGGTCCAACAACATCGTGACTTCAACTGCCGCACCCGCATCGATCCGCAACTTCCGCCAAATCCGGCTGTGGACATGCATGCGGTAGTTCCCGCCGCCTCGCGGCACCAGCGTGTTCTGAAACGGCAGCCCTTCGATCCATCCGTGCACCGGAATGTGCCTGGAAGTTTCGCCGGCCATCTTGCGAATGGCTTTGCCGATGTCACCAGGGATGTCGATGACCCGCATAATCCAGATCTTCTCGATCTTGGCGGCGAAAACGTAAGGTCGCTCGGCAGATTCCATTGCAGCCGTAACTATGTAGTGAGGCGGTCCTTGGAAATCGGATGGAGTTGCCAGACGCTTAACTCGCCGAAATCACGCGGCGAAGAGTTCGGAGCGATCCGCAACGGTCCGTCCGGCTTGCGGTAAGTCCGGGTGGTGATAGCGTGCCCCTTGTCGCAAAGCAACTCCGCCACCGAACCGTCCACAAAAATCTGGCACTCGTGCTGACGCTCGCCGCTCATCGGCATGCCGATCGATTTTCCGTTCACCGTGAGCTTGGCCGAACCTCCTGCGTTTTCAAACGCGCATGAAAACCACGCACCGCCGCGATCGGCAAGCACCAGCGAAGCGCTGGACGCGCTGGTTCGCCAGAAAAGCTCTCCACACAGATCTTCGATCTCAATTCTTCTTACCGCGGAAGCGCGCTCCGATTGCGAACCACCGCTCACCGACAAACTCTTACCTCGCAGCTTCTCCACCTGCGGCGCAACTCTCATTTCCAGATCGCCTGCGGGGTTCAACGACAACACCCGCGGCAGCGACATGCATCCCGCCCATCCGGCTGCCCGCAGTTCATCGTCCCCCCGCTTTTCCGTGATCCAACCCCACAAAATTCGATTCCCGCGCGCATCCACTTGCGTCTTCTGCGCATAGTAAGCGCCGTGATCGAGAATTCCCTGGCGCTGTGAATGGAACACTAGCTCCTTGGTGTCCAGCTCTCCGGTTTCCCAGGCAACCTTGCCCGCCGTCGAGTACAACAGCACATGCTTGCCGCCCAGCGCAAAAAAATCCGGACACTCCCACATCTCGCCGGAATCCACAGCATTGACGGCGTCGCGCCCTGTCCATTTTCCTTGCGCCAACGGATGCAAATACTCCCACTTCCGCAAATCCCTCGACCGGAACAAAAGCACGTTCCCGCCCACTTTCCGCAAACCGGAAGCCACGCCGAGATACCACGTATCCCCGGCGCGCCACAGAAAGGGATCGCGAAACCCCGTGATCGGTAAATCCTGCGGCGGCTCGATGACCGGACTTGTCCATTTCGTCCAGCTACGCAATTGCGGATCGCTGGAGGTCGCCAGGCACTGCACTTCGCGAAAATTGGCATGGCCGTCGCGCAGCGTCGCGCGCTGCGGCGGAACCGTTTTGACGCCGGTGTACAGAATCGTCGCGGTTCCGTGATCGTCCACTGCGCTTCCGGTGAAGCAACCATCGGAATCATCCCATCCTGGCGTCGGCGCCAGCGCGATCGGCAAATGCTTCCAGTGCACCATGTCGTCGCTGATCGCATGATTCCAATGCATGTCGCCCCACACCGCGGCGTTGGGGTTGTACTGGAAAAACATGTGGTAGTGGCCCTTCCAGTAGATCGGGCCGTTCGGATCGTTCATCCAATTCTTCGCCGGCAGAAGATGGAATTGCGGCCGCAGCGGATCAGCCGCCAGGCGCGCTCGCAGTGTCGCGTCCTTCACATCGTCGAGCGAGTTCCGCAAACCATAGCTCGGAAGCGAGGACGATAGCAGTACGCTTGCCGCGGAAGCCCCCACGAATTGCCGCCGCGTCCATCGTCTCTGGCTCATTTTCCGCTCGACCAGCGCTCGATCTTCTCTTTCAGAAACGTCAGCGGCACCGCGCCGTCTTCCAGCACACGATCGTGGAACGCCTTAATGTCGAACTTCGCTCCCATCGATTTTTCCGCCGCATCCCGCGCTTTACGTATTTCGATATTCCCCAACATGTACGAAGCCGCCTGCCCCGGATAAATAATGTACCGGTCAATCTCCGAAGCCGCATCGCGCTCGCCCTCGGCCGTATGGGCGAGCATGTACTCGATCGCCCGCTTGCGCGTCCAGCCCATGGTATGAATTCCCGAATCCACCACCAGCCGAACGGCTCGCAACTGCTGATCCGAAAGCATGCCCAGCCGTTCGACGTCCGAAGAAAACAGCTTCAATTCGTCGGCCAGCCGCTCCGCATACAGCGCCCAGCCTTCCTCGTATCCGCTGTTTCCAAAGTAGCGCCCGATGGGATGAATTTCCTTTCTCTCCAGCGCGATCGCTCCCTGCAAATGATGCCCGGGGATCGTCTCGTGAAACGCCGTGGATTCATCCGCGATGCGGCTGTGTTTTTCCGGCTGATAGGCATTAATGTAGAAAATGCCGGGGCGGCTGCCGTCTTCGGCGGGTGAATTGTATTCGTTCGGTCCGTTCTTCTCGCGAAACGCCGGATACGGTTCGATCACCACCTCGGCTTTGGGCCAAAGCCCGAACGCTGGCCTCGCGCCCGTCTTCGCTCGCGCCAGCGCACTTTGCGAATAGGCGATCAATTCCGCGCGCGTCTTGAACAGGTATTGCTTGTCGGTGCGAAATTTCTGCAGCAGCGAGGCGACCTCGCTGGTCTGGAACGACTTCTCGGCGATTGCCTTCATCTCCGCATCGATCTGCTCCACCATCTGCAAGCCCGTTGCGTGCACTTCGGCGGCGGTAATCGGCAATGAGCTGTGGTAGCGCACCGAGGCGTCGTAGCACGCCGCGCCATTCGGATTCGCGGAAACCGCAATCGCCTCACGCGCTGCCGGCAAATATTCACGCTGCAAAAAATCCCGATACTTCTTGAACGCCGGGTGGATCTGCTCTTTTACCAGCGCGTCAAACGCTTTCTGGAATTCTGGAGTCTTGTCCCGTACCGACGGCGAATCGAACGGCGAATCGGAAATCTTCCCCGCCAGCAGCGTATTCATCTGGTCGATCACGATGCGCACGTTGCCCTTCGGCGCCGCGTAACCTTGCTTCATGCCTCCCCGCAGGTTCGAAATCTCGGTGTCGATGAATTTCGGCAAGGAGCCCCACCGGGCGAGCGCGTCTTTGCGCGCTTCATCGGTGCCCACCGGCTGAATCGTCACCAGATATCCATCCTGCACCTGCCACGCGTTCACGAACTGGCTCACCGTCCACAATTCATTGCGGCACACGCGCAATGCGATTGGTGCCTCCAGCGCTTCGCGGACCAGCGCATACGTAGCGCGCAGCAGCGGTGCGCTGATCGTTGCCGGATCGAGCTGCTTGGCCTCCGCCAGCATCGCATCCTCGCGCGCTTCCCATTCCTTCCATGCGGCCAGCGAATTGTCGGTCAGTTTGTCTTGCCGGTGTCCGGGCACTCCATAGAGCGTGACCTGTTCCGGAAACCGTTCGAATGACGCAGCCACGTACTTGTCAGCCAGCGCCCGCACTTGCGTGTCAACTGGCGATGGCGCAGAGGGTTTTTCCTTGGCCGGACCACAACCGGACAGATTCAGGGCGAGAAGGGAAACTACCATCCATTTTTTTAGCATGCGGGATTATACCCACGCCGTTTGCGCGAAGCCTACGAAGTTCTCTGAACTGAGCGCTCGCGCACCTGTTCCGAAGTGAGGCCGTACAACGGCGGAGTAGGTACGTCCAGCATCGACAGGTAAAGATAAATCTGCCCGCGGTGATGGCACTCATGTTCCGTCATCGACCGCAACCACTTCCAGGTAGTGATGTTCGTTCCGCCGGGCGTCTTGCATTTCCGCTGCAAATCCTCATCGCTCAGCTTCGAGAAAATCTCCAGAGATTCCGCGTGCAGGCGCTCCATGAACGCCAAAATGTTATCCAGCCCATCGGCCAGCGACCTGTCATGCTTCGTGTACCCGCTAGGCCTGCCGGACACATTCTCCGCAAACATATAGCGCTCAGTAACCGCCAGATGCCGCAGTAGATCGCCGAACGTAAATTTCCCGGGAGCATACGTCCACTCAATCTTGTCCGCCGGAATGCACCGCGCCACACGCAAAGTGCGCTCTCGAATGTTCCCGAAATACTGCAAGAAGGGCTGAATCGTGCGGATTTCCATGAATGGCCTCAGCGGCGCAATTGCCGCGAGGCTACAGTCTAACGCAATGCCGCAGCATGGGAGGCCGCTACTCGTGATCCCGAACAGACAAAATGGCGTCACATCGTTCGGCGCGGCCACCACATGCGATACATCAGGAAAACCGCGAGCATCGAAAGCGCTACGGTCAACGAGAGCCACCCGAGGTACGCAAAGTCAACAGGTTGCAACGCCAGAATCTGGGGGAACATGTATGGCGCCACAGCGGCAGCCGCGAGTTCTTCCATCGATTCGGTTGTCAGAGATGGATCTTGCGCCTGGAAGTAGGACTGATACGTGCGAGCGTAAGGGTGATAGGCCACAAAGAGCACGACGCATGTGAGCAATAGAAGCGGCGGAGCGATGTCCACAACCAATGAGCAGAGCACCGGAAAGAAGCCGCGGTATTTGTTCGTGGAGCGGGCTGTTCTGGCAAACAATGCTAAGGCCGCGAGAGAGGCGGCAAGCGAGGCAAGCGCGGCGTATGCGGCGATATGAATCGTCAGGCCCGTCCAGGCCAGATTTCCATTGGTTGGGCTGAAACTCCACGACTGGTTTCGCGATTTGATCCGCTCCAGCGCGACGTTCGAGCGCTCCAATTCCAAGTTGATGAGCGCGGCCTGGTCGCGCTGGCCGGTCTTTTCGAGCAGCGGCTGCAGCCGCTCGCAAGCCTGTTGTGCAATCTCGATCGCGATAATGTCTTCGATCCTCGTGCGACCTCGCAACTGCATTCGTTGCGCAAAGTGCAGCACCTTCCAGGCGTCGGCCGCCGCCGAAGCGTCACTCGCTCCGTTTCCTGCTGGAGAGTTGCGATACAGCAGAATGTGAGCGTACGTCAGAACATTGGAGAATTGCGGTAGCGGCCCGCCGGCTACGACGTACCCGGTGACGTCGGGGTCGTTGATGTGATATTGCGAGGCAATGTTTCGGACCAATTCAAGGCGGCGAGATGCGTATGTGTCATACTGCGGCGCGCGGAAGGCGCCATCCATCGTTGCGAGCCATTCGGAGTTTGCGGCGGCTGTTTTTTCCAGCGCATTGAGTTCATGGGGATGCAAGAAATGGAAGGACGAGACCTTAGGTGACGCCGCAACGATGTCCTCGAAGAGCAACTCTGCCGCGAACAAGCGAGGGACGGCATTGTCGGGATCCCATTCCTGGAGACTCTTGTTCCGTTCGCTAGCGGCCTGGTGGAGCTGGGTACGTTCGTCTGGGCTGTCCGCGGGATAGAAATACCGATAGGCGAGCCATATAAAAGATGGATCTTTGGCGATAGCTTCACTACCGAGGCGCGCGCGATCGCTGTTGTTGTGATTCAGAAGCGAGAGCAGAGCTAGAAGTCTTGCATCGCCGGTCTCCGCTGCTTTGCGCTGAAGGTCATGAAAAGTGCTCCACGCCTCCGGATTCCACGATTCGCGAACTGCAACGGCTCTGACGCTCGTTCGCACTTCCGGATGCAGCAGAATCGCCAGCGAAGCGCCAAGAAGCATCGCGGTGACTACACGCGGTGTGCGCGGAACCCGCCGCGACGATTTAATTACCGCCCCAAGCGGATCGGTGGCTCCCAAGCCGGCGGGACGGCCCAGGCTTTTTAGAAAATGTCGAAAGCGTTCGCGGGTGAGAAGCATGACGCCTCCAAGTAGCCAGCGCACGGATTCAGAGAAGCCTTCGATTTCTGGAAGTTCGGCGGCGAAAGCGCGGGCCCAGTCTTTCGTTTCTTCCGGCCACAAACGCACGATCGTGCTTACGCCGAAAGCCGCAATGGAATTCCACTTTTGTTGAAGGGCGTTTTCCATCGGCTAAGCCTCCGAAGCGGCTGGCTTCCATACTTTCCGTGTGCGCGCATCGGCAAGTTCTTCCCGCGCCCACACTCGTGCGCCCGACGTAAGCCTGTAGAGATGTCGCGGCGGGCGGCCCGCTTTTCCAGGCTGTTCCCATCGCGTTTCCAGCCAGCGTAGCTTTTCCAGTCGCATAAGAATGGGATACAACGTGCCCGAGGCGATGCCAGTGACTTGGCTCAAAGCGTAGCCGTGATGCCACTGCGCCGGCCGCGCCAGCAGCGCAGCGAGAAGGTTCAGTGTTTGCGGCGAGACTCGCAGCCGAACGCCCATGCTGTAACTCTACATAGATAGATATAGTGCGTCAAGGCTGGCTTCGAATCTCAGTGCTCGCTTATCGCGGCTCCCAGCCTTTTCGAGGCCTGTTATGCCGGGGCGTTGGCACGGTCGCGGGTTCTTTCCTGGGTCGGTAGAGCTTGCCGATTTCGGCGTGGCTCCCATCGAGGATGCGCGGAGCATCGGAAAAATTAAAGTCGCCGTCCGTTTTCTTGCCAATTTGCGCGAATATCTCGCTCTGTTCGTTTGTGAGCTTTTTCATTGGGTTCTAGGAGCCGCTTTCTAGGAGCTGGCGGGCGCGGGTAGCGAAGAAGCCGGCGCCGGCATACATCACCCCCAGCAGCGCGAACCCCGCGTAGATGTTGATGCTTTGCGCCAGCCAGCCGAGCGAGAAACTCATCAACAGTTGCAGCACGGTGGTCAGAATAGCGATGGCCGACTGCGTCCGCCCCATGAAATGCCGCGGCACAATCGACATCAACGACGACTGCGCCACCACTCCGGACATCGCCCGGCAAAATCCGAAAATCATCTGTACCAATACTGCTCCAGCAACGTAGGAAACCCATGGCACCATGAAATGCCCGGCGCTCAAGACTGCGACGGACGTCACATACAACGTCATTCGCCACGCCGGCGAAAGCTGGCTGGCTACAAATCCTCCGGAAATCGCGCCAACCGCCCAGCCGCCTTCCAGAAAGCCCAGAACGCGCGCACCGCCGCCCAGAATGTCGCTCACCAGAGACACCAGCACGACGTTGCCCGACACCACGCCCGCCATCATCGCCGCATGCGTGATTCCCAATGCACGCACGCGCGGCTCCTTTTTCAAATACGCGAATCCTTCCTTCAGATCCGCATACACAGCCAGCGAAAGGCCGGCTTCCGCCACTTCGGGATTTTCGCCGGACTCCAGCGCCAGCGCGGTCGCTTCGGTCGCTTCTGAATATTCGCGAGGATATCTTTGCCGGTCGCGAGGAGACACGTACCCCCGTCGCACCTGGTACAGGCAAAACGCCGACACAAAATAAGTCGCGCCATCGATCGCCAGGATTCCCGCGATTCCCACAGAGTCGTACAGCAGGCCCGCGCAAGCTCCCGCGATCAGCATGCCGCTCTGCACGCCCACCAGCACCGCTGCATTCGCGCCGGTGAACTGGTTGTTGGGAATCACTTCCTGCACCAGCGCGTTCACCGTTGCCCAATACACTGCGGACCCGATGCCCGTCACCAGCGTCATTGCATAGAGGTGCCACAGCTCCAGCTGACCGTGCGCGGCAATATACGCAGTCCCCAGCACCACGAATCCGCGCGCCCCGTCCAGCAACACGCCTAAATAGCGGCGGTCCAGCCGGTCGATCAACACGCCGCCAAGAAAGGGCACAAACAAGCCCGGCGCCGTGACCACAATTACCTGCAAGCTGACCTTCACTGTCGAATGCGTGGAAGAAAGGATGTACCAGGACACCGCCATGAAATTCAGCCCGCTGCCAAACAGTGAAACGAACATGGCCAGAAAGAAATACCGGAAGCCGCGTTGGGCCCAGATCACCTTCCAATCGACGCGAGAGTGAGTTACGGCGGAGGCCATCGAATTTGCTATTTTACTATCGTCACGCAATCGGTCGAGCGCAGGCTTTGCCGTTGTGTGCCGTTAGATGTTGCCGATGCAAGGCCATTAAATCCTGCGACGGCGCGGGCTTTACGTTCGGGTGGGCTCGATATGGGCAACGAAGCAACCTGCACGCTAAAAATCGGAAAGCAAACAACGGCCGGCACAGCCCTTCTCGAATCCTCCGAGCTCATCTTCCGGCCGGCAGGGGGCAGCCCGCGCCTGAAGATTCCATTCTCTGCAATGAAATCGGTGAAAGCCCTCGATGGCCGGGTGTATTTGGAAACCGCCGACACAGTGATCTCCTTGAACGTTGGAGCCATCGCGGAGAAATGGCGCGACAAAATCCTGCACCCAAAATCTCGCGCCGAAAAGTTGGGCATTAAGGCCGGCACGAACGTCTCGCTCCTCGGCGAATTCGAGGAGGCGTTCCTAAAAGAACTCCGCGCGTCTACAAAAGCAATCAGCAATGGAAAAATCACCGCAAGCAGCGATTTGATTTTCCTCAGTGTGAATCTTGCCAAGGATCTTCCGTCCGCAATCGACAAAACCGCGAAGGCCGTGAAGGGCGCCACCGCCCTATGGATCGTTTATCCCAAAGGAAAAAAGGAAATTACAGAGAACGATGTGCTGACCGCAGGCCGCAAATCCGGACTCAAAGACGTAAGAGTGGTCGCCTTCTCGCCCACCCACACCGCCCTGAAGTTTGTAATTCCCATCGCCAACCGTTAAACAGGCCTCGCGGTGAAATGTTCCTCCTGCATTCGATTTCTTTCCTGTCACGCCGCCGGTGTTTTTTTCTTTCACGTCGCTCGCTTCGGTCTACTCTAGAATCACGCCATGACGAATCTGCTCGAGCTACAAGGACTAACCGTGGAGTTACCCACGGCCGGTGGCTGGGTCCGGCCTGTGAACGACGTTTCGCTACGCATCGCCGCGGGCGAATCGCTGGGTCTCGTCGGCGAATCGGGCAGCGGAAAAACCATGATGGCGCTCGCCCTGATGGGATTGCTCCCGGCGGGAGCGCGAGTGAGCGGAGCCGCGAGCATCGAAGGAACAGCATCCGCGCCAACCAGCCTCGTCGCATTACGCGAGCCCGATTGGCGCGCCGTCCGCGGCCGCCAGATCGCCATGGTGTTCCAGGAGCCCATGACCGCCCTGAATCCGGTAATGCGCATCGGCGCACAGATCGCAGAGGCCATTCGCGCGCACGACACAGCCCTGGACTCCGCCGAAGTCCGCCGCCGCACCCTCGATGCACTCCGCCGCGCCGCGGTTCCCGAGCCGGAAACTCGCGCCGAGCAATTTCCGCATCAACTCTCCGGCGGCTTACGCCAGCGCGCGATGATCGCCATGGCCCTGGCCGGGGGCCCGCGGCTGCTCATCGCCGACGAGCCGACCACCGCGCTCGACGTCACCGTGCAGAAACAAATCCTCGACCTACTTGATCGCCTGCGGCGCGAACTTCAACTCGGCCTGTTGTTCATCACCCACGATCTCGGCGTCGTAGCCCAGGTCGCCGATCGCGTCGCGGTAATGTATGCCGGCCGCATCGTCGAGGAAGGGCCCGCGCGCGAAGTTTTTTCCAGCCCCGGCCATCCCTACACCCGCGGTCTAATCGCTGCCTCGCCAACCTTGGAGCGCGGCAAGCTGACGCCGATTCCCGGCACTGTGCCGCAGCTCACCACCCTGCCGCCGGGCTGCGCCTTCGAGCCGCGCTGCGATGTGCGTATCCCCGACTGCGTCCGCGCCGTTCCCGGCCTGCGCGCCGCTTCGCCGGATCACGCTGCGCGCTGCATCCTCATCTGACTTGCGGGTCTGACTCCCGAATCCTTCAGGCCGTGTATTTTGCGATCGAGGGCTTCCAGCCGACAGCTAGTTTCGCCAGAATCCCAGCGCCACCATTTTCTTTCCGTCGGACACCATCTTGTGCGCCGCGTATGTGCGCCGAAACCCGTGCCGCTTCATCTCCGATTGCAGATCACTGCTGGGAATCCGCGTTGGGTGCACTTCCCTGAACACCTTCATCGTCTCGGGTACATCGCGGATAGCGGTGAGAGCCATCGCGTCATCCGGCGGGTTCTCCTGAATCACCACGAATAGCTCGCGTTCCGTCAGCTTGCACAATGTCGCAAGCGCAACGCGCCACTGCACATGTTCGAGCACCAGCACCTCCAGCACTAGGTCGAACCGCCGCGACAGTGTCGTGTGCTCCAAATCATCCACCACCGTCGCGTACCGCAGTCCAGGCGTGCGCGCCAGCCGCGTTCTCAGCCGATTCAGAAACCCGGCATTGATGTCCGTGAACGTCACATTGAACGGCAGCAGAATTTCCGGGGACACATACTCGAACATCTGCCCCGTGCCGGCTCCGGCAAACAGCAGCGAAGCATGCCGCGATGGCGGCTGCGCCTGAAGATACTCGGCCACCAGCGCGGCGTTGGCTTGCGCCTGCCCGATGGCGGCCATGTGTGCTTCGTAATCTTCTGCCGTGATCGTTCTCGACCAGGCGTCGCGAAGTTCGCGCATTGCGCGGGCGCTCCTCACTGCGCTTCGTGTTCCGCTATCTTACAGGCAGACGCACTTCACGCGTCGCGTGTCGATTTCCACCACTTCGTTCCGCCATGACGGGTGAGTGCTGCTTTCTCCCCGGCATCTGCTTCGGACGGCCGCGCCCCGCGTTCGTCTCGTCTCCAACTTCGTGCAAAAATAAACGGTCATGCTCACCGACGCCCCTCCTCGCCGCAAAAACCTTGGGTGTTTTCTCGACAGCGATCGCCTCAAGACCATCCCGCTTCCCTCCGACGGAAAACTCCCGCATATCGCCGCTGAAATCGAGTCCGCCATGAATGAAGGCGCCAGCACCGACGTCCGCCGCACCTGTGACGCCTTCCTCGCCGCCGCCTCCGACTTTTACAAAGTCCCCCGCTGCGGGATCAAGGTCCTCGCCGCACGCCCGTTGCGCGTGCGCGAGTATTCCACCACGGAACTGTTCGGCGACTACCAGCCCTCCACTCATCTCATCCGCGTCTGGATGCGTACTGCCATCCGCAAAGACGTCACCAGCTTCGGCACCTTCCTCAGCACCCTGTGCCACGAGTTCTGCCATCATCTCGATTTCCAGCGCTTGCAGTTGCGTAATTCGTGGCACACCCGCGGCTTTTACGAGCGCACCGCCGCCCTCTACCACCACGCCCGCAACACCCCGCCCAAGCACCTGGTCTGGGCCCCGGTCAAAGGCCGCCGCTTCCGCATCGACTGGCCTCGCACCAACCGCAATTCCTGAACGCACTTTTTGGGAAAGATAACCCCACCGCGTGTCCGATGTGAAGTAAACGAATGATTCCAACGGGATTGAAGGCCCTGAAGCGTAGCGGCGAGAGTTCCGGCACGTCCAGATCGAACGCCCCCCTTGTACTTTTTGTATCGTACTGATTCTACTGGCGTTATAGACGTGTCTGTATCTGGCTCATTTGTTGAGAGATATTGGAGGCAGGTAGCCGCGAAGAGCATGGCAGGGGACGCGGCGCCATTGGGCTGCAAGCAAATGGAGCGTACACGATAAGAATAGCAGAGGTACATGCGTATGTTTGTCAATAAGATGGTGTATTCGAATGAACCGTGAATGGCGGGAGGCCTCGTCATTTCTGGTCGAGCTGAACGAATACCGCGGTCCAGTCCGCGGTCAGCGCGCGCGAAATGTGTCCCTTCCCGGTCATGTCCTCGAAGAGCACCACACTACCGGGTTCCATCGGAACCTTTTGCCCGCCGCCAATCTCCGCTTCGCCCCGCCCGGTCAGGGTAATCACGTAACGCCGCGCATGCGCGCAATGCCAGTCCTCCAAGAAATTGGGGGGAAACCGCACAAAGTTTGTGCTGGCGGCTTTCAGTGCCTCCGATTGCTCCATTCCCAGCGCATTGGGCGTGCTTAGCTTCAGCTCTGCTTCCTCGGCATGGCTCTGTCCATCGTTTCCCGAGTAGACCCGCGTCACCCGGATCGTTGGCTTTGCGTCCGCTGCGGCAGCGCCGCCATTCCCTGGCTGCGCGCTCCAACCCAAGACGCACAAGCCGGTCACGACGCTTAGCAACAGCAATTTCGCGACGGCTCTCATAGTGGTCCTCCTTGTTGGCCTGGAATGGCCAACAATACGAGGTTACGGGAGTTCCGGGTTTGTACGACCCAATTCATCCAGGGTGAGTGACCTATTTCGGACTTTATCCGCTACCGGACTGGCTTGCGAAAAAAGACAAAGCTGCCCAGCCCGTCTTCCTCAGTCTTAACCGGCCCTCGGTTGCTGGTCCCAACAGCGGATGCCATAATCTCTATTGCGGCGGAACTTCGCGCTTCCCGGCACAGGTCCACGCCCTCTGGGGGATTCCATGGCATTGCGTGATAGTTGGATCGAAAAACGCGAGGCGGAGCAGGCCACCGCTAACGGCAACGGCAATTCCACGCCTGCGTCCGAAGGGCTCGACGCCACTGCGCCTAACGGGCGCAATATGTCGCAGATGCACCTCGCGCGGCGTGGCGCCATCACCGAAGAGATGGCTTTTGTCGCCGGGCGCGAAAAGCTCGAGCCTGAGCTGATCCGCGACGAAATCGCGCGCGGCCGCTGCATCATCCCCGCCAACATCCATCACCGCAATCTGCAGCCGATGGCCATTGGGATCGCCACCAAGTGCAAGATCAATGCGAACATCGGTAACTCCGCGACCAGCTCCAACATCGACGAGGAATTGAAGAAGCTGCACCACGCGGTGCACTACGGCGCCGACACGGTCATGGATCTTTCCACTGGTGGCGACATTCCGAAAATTCGCAAAGCCATCATCGACGCCTCGCCAGTACCCGTCGGCACCGTGCCTGTCTACGAAGCCATCTCGCGCGTCAGGCGTCCTGAAGATCTCAGCTTCGACCTCATGCTCGAAGTGATCGAAGAGCAGGCCGAGCAGGGCGTCGACTACATGACCATCCACGCCGGCGTTTTGCGCGAGCACGTTCCCTTTGTCCGCAAGCGCATCACCGGCATCGTCAGCCGCGGCGGCTCGCTGATGGCGCACTGGATGGAGCATCACAAAAAGCAGAATTTCCTGTACGAGAACATCGAGAAGATCTGCAAGGTTTTCAAAAAGCACGATGTCAGCTTTTCGTTCGGCGATGGCCTGCGTCCCGGGTGCATTGCCGACGCCAGCGACGAAGCGCAATTCGCGGAATTGAAAGTTCTAGGGGAACTCACCAAGAAAGCCTGGGAGCACGACGTGCAGGTGATGATTGAAGGCCCCGGGCACATCCCGATGGACAAGATCAAGGAGCAGGTGGAGAAGGAGATGGAATGGTGCCACGAGGCGCCGTTCTACACCCTGGGCCCGCTGGTGATCGACATCGCGCCCGGCTACGACCACATCACCAGCGCCATCGGAGCGGCGATGATCGGCTGGCACGGCGCGTCGATGCTCTGCTACGTCACGCCGAAAGAACATCTCGGCCTGCCGAATCCCGAAGACGTGAAGCAGGGCGTGATCGCTTACAAGATCGCGGCGCACGCCGCCGACGTGGCCCGCCATCGTCCCGGCGCCCGCGATCGCGACGACGCGCTGTCCTACGCGCGCTTCCTGTTCGACTGGAACAAGCAGTTCGAGCTATCGCTTGATCCTCCGACCGCGAAGGCCATGCACGACGAAAATCTTCCCGACGACTTTTACAAGGAAGCGAAATTCTGCTCCATGTGCGGACCGAAATTCTGCTCCATGAACATCACCCAGCTCGCCGAAGCTGAATCCGGCCAGGACCAGGCCGAGCGCAAGCAGAAATTCGTCGAGCTATTGGCCAAGGTCAAATCCGCCAGCGCCTAGTTGACGGCCTCGCGCGCAAAATTATGAAAAGCGGTTAATGTACCGGACGAGTTTACCGATTCGGAATCTCCAGCCCGCTTCACTCCATCTTTCTTGCCCCAGCCTGCTACCATGGTTGCACTTTTCCTGTGCGATCCGGTCGGATTTGTGCGTCCGGTGAAAGCGTTCCATGGATCCATCCGCAAACAGCTACCACGTTCTGGTGGTGGATGATTCCCCTGTGCATCGCAAGCTCGTCGAGCAGGCGCTCGAAGACGCCTCGTATTCGCTGCTGTTCGCCAAGAGCGGCACCGAAGCGCTCGAGATGTACCGGAGACATGCGCCGGAAATTGTGCTGACCGACTGGATGATGCCGGATCTCTCCGGCCTCGAACTGTGTGAGCTGCTTCGCGGGGACGCGAGCCGCGGCTATACCTACATCATCGTGCTCACGGCCAAAGCCGAGAAAGACAGTGTGGTGAAAGGACTCAGCGCGGGCGCGGACGACTACTTGACCAAGCCGTTCGACAGCGCCGAGCTGCTGGCGCGCATCGGAGTAGGCTGCCGCATCGTGGACCTGCATCGCGAGATCGCCACGAAGAATCAGCAGCTCGAGGAGATGGCGCACACCGATTCGCTGACGTGTTTGCCGAATCGCCGCGGTCTCGAGGACTGGGCGATCCGGCAACTGCGCGGCGCGGCACGACACGGATTCCCGCTGTGGGTCGTGCATGTGGATCTGGATTCGTTCAAGGACATCAACGACAGCTTCGGACACGACGCCGGCGACGTGGTGCTGCAGAAGTTCGCCGAAGTCCTGAGAGCCAACACGCGAGCGTCGGACATCTGCGGGCGCATGGGCGGCGACGAATTCCTGATCGTGATGACCCACGTCGAAGCGGAGCACATTGAGGCGGCGATCGAGCCGCTGCGCGAAGAACTGGCTTCGCACGCATTTACTTTCGGCGGCAAGAGAGTTTCCATCGCTGCAAGTTTTGGGATCGCCGGCTTCCGCGGCGGGGAGGCTCCGGCGTTCAACCTGCTGGTGCAGCAGGCCGACAAGGCGCTGTACGAGGCCAAACGCGCGGGCGGCAACCAGGTGAGAATGGCCAGCCCCTTGGCGTAAGATAAGCACGCCGCGATTTTCCGCAGTGTGCACATGAGCGACCGTTCCTCAATGATGGCGTTGATCGGCGCGGGCCCGGTTGGGCTGGGCATGGCCAAGGCGCTGCTCGAGCACAAAATTCCCTACGAACAACTAGAAGCGGACGACCAGCTGGGCGGCAACTGGTATCACGGCGTGTACGACACCGTGCACATCATTTCGTCGCGCAAGACGACCGAGTATGCGGACTATCCGATGCCCGCGGATTATCCGGATTTTCCGAGCCGGGCGCAAATGCTCGCCTACCTGCAGGACTATGCCGAGAAGTTTCAACTGTGCCGGCACATCCAGTTCAATACGAAAGTGGTGATGGCTTTGCCGCTGGCCGACGGGCGCTGGGAACTGGAACTGGCGAGCGGCGAGAAGCGGGTCTACAAGGGATTAATCGTTTGCAACGGGCATCACTGGGACCGGCGATTCCCGAAGTATCCGGGAACGTTCGAAGGCGCGTACATGCATTCGAAGGATTACCGGAATCCAGCGCAATTGAGCGGAAAGCGCGTGCTGGTGATTGGTGGCGGAAATTCCGCGTGCGACATCGTGTCGGAAGGGGCGCGCGTGGGTAGCAGCGCGTGCATCAGCTTGCGGCGTGGGTATTGGTTCTTGCCGAAGACGCTGATGGGGTTTCCGCTGGTGGATTTGATCAAGGGCTGGTTCCCGGTGTGGGCGCAGCGGATTTTTTTGCGCGCTATGCTGCGTATGGTGGTCGGAAAGTACAGCAACTATGGTTTGCCGAAGCCGGAACACAAGATCTTTGAAGCGCACCCGACGATTAACAGCGAGCTGCTGTACTACATCAAGCAGGGCGCGATCCGTCCGAAGCCGGACGTAGCGCGGTTCGAAGGGAAGGTGGTCCATTTTGTGGACCGCAGCAGCGAAGAGTTCGACGTGGTGGTTTGCGCGACTGGATATCACGTGAGCTTTCCGTTTCTTCCGGCGGGCCTGGTGCCGGTGAAGGGAAGCGCGGCGCAGACCTATGGCGGCTGCGTTTTGCCGGACTACAAGAACATCTACATTATCGGGACGTCGCAGGTGCGCTACGGATTCGGCCCGCTGGTGACGCCGGGTGTGGATCTGATTGCGCGGATGATGCTGGCGCAAGACCAGATGGAGCTGCCGATTGGCCTGGTACTGAAGGAATCGGGGGTACGGCCGTCGAGGACGCACCTGGTCGATCCGCACGCGGCGATCCGCACCATGAAGCGCGGGAAGCGCATGTTGCCGCTGCTGATCTGGAAAGAGAAGAAGCTGCGGAAGAAGTTCGTGGGGCAAACGATCACCTCCGCAGCCCGGCCCGCCGCACCCACGATCGATCGCGGGCTGCAGGTGTTCTGAGATCAAGTAATGCGATTGGTTGTTGCGTACTAGAAGCTCCAATCGGGTTGAGTTGAGTAGAAATCAGGCCATGGTCTCTCCGCTCCGCGGCCCGCGCTCAAAAGCCGAGCAAGAAAAACGGGCCGCTCCGGTCGGGATGACAGATGCGAAGCTGGAAGTGGAGGTGGTTTGCGATGTCGTTTGTGAGCGAAGGCGTTGGGGTGGTGACCGGCGCGGGGTCGGGGATCGGGCGGGCGTTGGCGTTGCGTTTAGCGGAGATGGGATCGGCGGTGGCGCTGGCCGACGTGGACGAGGCCGGACTGATGGAGACCGCATCGTTGCTGGGGGAGAAGCGCGCGGCGGCAACTACGCACGTGGTGGATGTTGCGGATGAGGGGGCGATGCGGCAGTTTGCGGATGATGTGATCGCGCGGCATGGTCGGGTGACGCTGCTGATCAACAATGCGGGCGTATCGTTGTTCGGCAACTTCGAGGAAATTACAGTGCAGGATTTTCGTTGGGTGATGGGCGTGAATTTCTGGGGAACAATATACGGCGTGAAGTATTTCTTGCCGGTGTTGCGGCGGCAGACGCGTGGGCACATCGCGAATCTGTCGAGCGTTTTCGGGATGGTAGCGCCGCCGGGACAGTGCGCTTATGCGACGAGCAAATTTGCGGTGCGCGGATTTTCAGAAGCGCTGCGGCACGAGCTGGCGGGCACGAACGTCGGCCTTTCGGTGGTGCACCCGGCGGGAGTGAAGACGGCGATTGCACGGCGGGGGCGCCTGGCTGCCGGGGTGCCCGAGAATCGGAAGACCGAAGGGGTGGCGACGCTCGATCGCGTGGCGAGGAGTTCGCCGGAGCAGGCGGCCGAACAGATTCTGCGCGGGGTGGAGCGGCGGGAGCCGCGGATTCTGATCGGCGCGGCCGCGAGGTTGATCGACGTGATGCAGCGCTTGAGGCCCGCGACCTACTGGGGGCTGATGGAGAAACGTTACAATCTTAAGCCTTGAGTGCCGGTGGAATCCATAAGCGTGGACGCCGGCAGCGAAGCGGCGGCGCGTTCGGCGGGTTGGCTGGGCCTGACGATGGTGAGCGGCGGCACGCGGATTGCCTCGACAAGCCAGACCATGCCTTCGGCGAGGGTGTCGCGGAAGTCGCCCATGGGTAAACGGGCGTAGCCGTGTGGCTGCTTCCATCGTGCCGAGGCGGCGGGGTTGACAATGGGACGGGGGCCGGCGGGGCATGGCAGGCCGTCATGGCCAACCAGGAGATGCTTCAGGACCGGTTGCAAGTTCTCGTGTTTCCAGTGATTAAGGGCGGCGTCTTCAAAAAACGAAAGGTCGCGCGACCTGCGGATCTTTTTTACTTCGCGCAACACCCGGGCAGCGTTGCGCCTGAGGGCTTTCAGGTCTTCACACATGCTTTTGTACTTTGTGGCGCGGGCATTTTATGGCGAAAAGAAAACGCGACAACGGTACTTCGGTACTTGCCTGTGGATAAGCTTTTCATACTGTCGGAAACACTGTAGTGAGGATGAGGTTTGGGCGGGCGTGGTTGTTCAAGAAATGCAGGGGGGGTGCTCAGGATAGAGATTGGAGCTCACCCAGAGCTCGCCGGAGGTTACCGGGCAGCGTGATCTGGCGCCAGCTGGTCAGTTGCGGGCTTTGGCGTAGTGGTCGCCGAAGAAGTCGCCCTTGTTCCAGGTGGGGCGCTGGGGGTCCTCGGTGATGCGGTAGCCGCAAAGGAAAGCAAAGCGGGCGAATTTCGCAGCTGCGTCGAAATCGAGGCCGGGCTGGTCGATATCGTCCTGCGGTTCATGGTACCGGGTCTCTTCCCATTTCTCGAAAATGGCGGCGGGGTTGATTTGGGGGTCGTCGGACTTGAAGCCAGGCGAGGGCATCACGGCCGGGATGCCTTGCTTGACGAAGGAATATTGATCGCTGCGGATGAAAACCACTTCTTCGGGCAGAGGGTCGGGGCTTTCGACCAGGTGCATGCGCTCAGCGGCTTTTTTGATTACGGCATGGAGGCTGGAATGCTCGGCTCCGAACGCGACGATGTCGCGCAGGGGCCAGAGCATGAGCACTTCGTCGACGTTAACGTCGGCCACTATCGAGTTGGCGGGGACGGTGGGATTGGAGGCGAAATAGTCCGAGCCGAGCAGTCCAGCCTCTTCCCCGGTAACGAAGACGAACAGCAGAGAGCGCCGTGGCCTGGGGTTCATGCCGCTGAAGGCGCGCGCGATTTCGAGAAGGGTGGCGCAGCCGGAGGCATTGTCGAGCGCGCCGTTGTAAATGGTGTCGCCGTGGACGGGTTCGCCGATGCCGATGTGATCGAGATGCGCGGTGTAGACGACATACTCATTTTTCAGGGCGGGGTCGCTGCCTTGGAATTTGGCCACGATGTTGGAACCTTGCACGCCCAGCGATTTGGTGACGTTACGGAGCTTGGCAGTGACCGGGAGCGCGAGGACGGGCTGCGGTTTTCCGTCCTTGGCGAGCGCGAACAGTTCCTGCGCGGTGTGGCTGGTGCCGCGGAACAGATTCTCGGTTGCCCTCATACTTAGAAATGCAGCGGCTTTGATTTCAGGGAAGTAATCGTTGGGCTTGCCGTGCTTGTCGAGCCAGCGAAATTCGGGAGTGACGAGGTCACGCACGAATTTCGCGAAGGGATAGCTGCGCTCCTGAATCGGATCGTCGAGGGCGATCACGCCGACGGCACCATGCGCGGCGGCGTTCTGGGCCTTGATCTCGCCGCTGGAGTAGTGAGCCTTCAGCGCGGATTGGAAGTTGGGAGCGCCAGGCAAGACGGCAACGATCTTTCCCTTCACATCGATGGATTTGTAGTCGTCGTAGTTCTGGCCGGGGGCGGTCACGCCGTATCCGACGAAGACCAGCGGAGCCTCGACGGAACTTTCCGAGCGGCCGGGATCGGCGAAGGCCACGAAATCCTTCCCGAAGGCGAGTGTTTGCGTCTTGGCGTCGCGCGTGAGGCTGAAGGTGGACGCGGCTTGATCGACTTTTAGGGAACGCATGGGCACGTTCTGGAAGTACGTGCCGGCATCACCGGCGGGCTGGAGGCCGAGGCCTTCGAGTTGCGTGGCGATGAATTTTGCGCCGATCTGATAGCCGCGCGTCGCCGTGCCGCGGCCTTCGAGCAAGTCGTCGGAGAGAAAGCGGATGTCGGCACGGATGGCTTCAGGGCGGATGGTGGACATGGCTTGATCGGCGGCATCACCGTTAGCGAGCGCGAGGGGAGTTCCGGCGAGGACGCCGGCAACGAGCAAGCAGCACATGCGGGGAAGCGCGATTCGATGGGAATGCATCATTTCGTTTTTTCTCCTGGAAAGGCCGGATGTGCGTTCGCCGGGGTTGCCCAGAGAGCGGCGTCACAGTTTAGACGAAACGTTTCGATTAGGCGCGATTTTCGACATCGTTTCCAGGGCTTGGCGAGTCTTCAGGCGTAACTGCGCTGGCTTCGGAAAGCCGCCGCCGCTAAACCCCTGCATGGAATCCACCGAGTACCGAATTGGGCGGACTATTTGGCGTCGTGGAAGATTATGCCGAGGGTGAAGCGGGTGCCGGTGTGGACGCGGCTGACACCGTGGCGCAAGTTGACGCGAAAGAAGCCGCGCGAGCCTTTCACTGGGCGATAACGGGTGGTGAAGAGAATGGCCTGGCCTTCGCCGGCGGCGACGATTTCGGCCTTCGATTGCGCGCGGGGTTGCTGCTCGACGAGGACGAATTCACCGCCTTGCCAGTCGCGACCGGGCTGGCCCAGCGGGAAGACCATTTGCAGCGGGAAGGCCACGTCGCCGTACAGATCCTGGTGCAGACAATTGTAGCCGCCGGCTTCGTAGTGCAGGACGAGCGGCGTGGGGCGGGTTTGACCGGCGCGATGGCAAATTTTCAGGAAGGCGGAGTGATCGGCGGGATACGGCTCGCGCTTTTCGCCGAAAGCCTTGGCCCACTGATTGGCGATCTCTGCGAGATGCGGATACGCGCTGGTGCGGGCTGATACCACGATTTCCGGCAGCGGGTGCGCGAAATATTTGTAGTCGCCGGCGCCGAAGCGGTGGCGCTCCATGATGATGTGGCTGCGAAAGCGCGAATCGTCATCGTAAAGGGCAATGATCGCGGCGCATTCGTCGCGGGTGAGCAGCTGCGGAGTGACGGCGTAGCCGCGAGCGGTGAGCGATTCTCGCAGGGCTTTCCAGTCCAGCCCGTCGATTCGGTTTTTTATGTCGGACATACGGGTAACTTTAGTGTACGTCGCGGAATCCATCTATCCGTATTCGACGCGCAAACCTCGGAGCCGAGAGATTTAAATTGGAGATCGATCCTAATAACGCAGTGGTGAAACTGTGCGCTGAGGGAATTGCCACCGAAATCGGCGGACGAGCCGAAGAGGCGGGCAAGTTGTATGGACAAGCCTGGAGCACGTGCACGGACGCTTACGAGCGCTGCATTGCAGCTCACTACATCGCGCGAGCTAAGACGACGCTCACAAGAAAGATTGCGCTGGAACCAGGAGGTGTTGCGCTATGCAGGAGAGGTCGATCGCGAAAAAGTGTGGACCTTTTATCCTTCACTGTATCTTAACGTTGGAAAATCGCACGAGGATGTCGGTGCCAAACAAGAGGCCCGGCGGTTGTATCAGCTGGCGGCGGATGGCGCGGCCGTTCTGCCCGAGGGAAAACTGACGGACACGGTGCGCCGCGGCGCCGCCGAGGGGTTGAAACGCACGATGGAATGATGCGGCAGCAAACGCTACAGCTTGGCGTCGGCGAGCGTGGTGCCGCTCGCATGGGCAATGCCGGGAAAACCAGTTCGCTTTGCTGGGCGCATTTTGCCAGCCCACTTTGTCGGCGCACCTCGGTTATCGGATGAGCAATCGCTCGTCCAAAGCTGACGCGCGAATGGGCACGCGGATTAGAAAACACTCACGAGTAGGGCGGTGTCCCCCTGTTGATCCAGCCAAGGCATCCGAGATCACATCTAAAGCGAGAGATTTGTCCCGCCACTCGAGCATGAGAAATGTACGCTTGGGCTAACGTGTGCAGGCGGGCTTTGACCCGTTTTCGGAGCGAGGCTATACTCCGCGAGGCATTTCCAACAGATGTGTTCGGTATCGGTGGCGCGCGCGAGTTTGCGCGCGTCTCGACCGGGAGAGACCATGGCATTTGTTCGCGCGGTGGCGGCAAGCGAGATCACACCGGGAACCATCCGCGAGGTCGATGTAAACGGCAAAGCCTTGGCGGTGGCGAACATCGCAGGCGTCTTTCATGCCATCGATAACACGTGCCTGCACCGTGGAGGACCGCTGGGCGAAGGTTCGATGGAAGGTAAGATCGTTACCTGCCCCTGGCACGGGTGGCAATTTGACGTCACGACCGGCAAAGCGAGCCAAAACCCAGCAGTGGGTGTGTCGTGTTACCCAGTCGAAATCCGTGGCGGAGAGATTTTTGTGGACGTGGCCTGAACCAGGAATGAGCTGGGCAACGCAACTCTTCTATAACCTATTGAAAATAAATATGATAGGTCAATTTTGACGCGGAACTGTTCCAAGATGGCCCGGAGTCCTTTTTTTTCACAGTTTTCCCGGCTAACCCTCACATTTTGTTTCGCTTTTTAGTCGGCAATGTGTATAGTGCCGCTCTAATTCTCAATGGCGCTTCCGACCGTTCAACGACACTACTGGATCTTCAGTGCCGACCCGCACCACTATCACTGGGACACGCTCTTCGTAAAGGGCAAAGAGATGTGGCACGGGGCGGCGGGCAAGCCGGATGCCATCCGCGGCCTGAAGCAGGTCCGCAAGGGCGACCGAGTCCTGTGCTACCACTCGGCCCCGGAACGCTCGCTGTATTCCATTGCCGAAGTCACCCGGGACCCCTATCCCGATCCGCACGACCACAAGGGCAAAAACCTGGTAGCGGACCTGCGGGCGTTCGAACGCCTGCCACGGCAGGTGTCGCTGGCGGAGTTGCGCGCCAATCCTGCGCTGAAAAAAGTGAAGCTGCTCAAGAACGTGCGGCTGCTGATCTCTGCGATCAGCGACGTGGAATATCTGGAAATCCTGCGCATGGCTGGAATCGTGGCGACGCCCGGCATTCCTCTGCCCTAGCGCAAGCAAGAGCCAAACGTTGGAACGTCCACAGTCGAGCGAAGTTGGCTGAGGTGACCGCATGGGTGTGTTCGTCCGCTCTGCTATTCTTGTCGCCGGCTTTACTGGATTTTTTGCGCTGCTTCCACTGCGGGTGCCTCAAGAACACGTGCTGACTAATATTCCATCAGGAAAGACGCGTGTGCTGGACCTCAGCTACGCGATCAACGACAAGCTGGTGCCCTGGCCGGGGGACAAGAGGTTTTTTGAAGCCCAGGTCAACGCCACGGTGGAGAAAAACGGTTACTTCACGCGCAGTTTCTGGATGCTGGAGCACTACGGCACGCATCTGGACGCGCCCATTCATTTTCCGCCTGGCAACGTGACCGTCGACCAAATTCCCACCAAGCAACTATTCGGGCCGGGCGTGGTGCTCGACGTACGCGCGGAAGCCGTGAAAGATGCGGACTATCAGCTGGCACCACAGCGCGTAGAGGAATGGGAACACAAGCATGGGCGCATTCCGGCGGGTGCGATCGTGCTGCTGCGGACCGGCTGGTCTTCCCGGTGGCCGGATGCGCAACGCTATCGCAACCAGGACGCGCAGGGGCGGATGCACTTTCCGGGATTCTCAGTGGACGCGGTGAGGATTTTGATCGAGCGCAAGGTCAGCGGCCTGGGTTGCGATACGGCGAGCGCCGACTACGGCGCGTCTTCGGATTTTGCGGTGCATCATTTGGCGCTGGGCGCGGGGCTGTATCACCTGGAAAATTTATCGGACTTGAGAGAGCTGCCCGAGGCGGGAGCGTTTCTGATTGTCGCGCCGATCAAGCTGGAAGGTGGGTCGGGCGGACCGGTGCGGGTGTTCGCGCTTCTGGAATAATTAGAGCGAGCGAATTTCCGCGAACATTTTCAATGGCGATTACGTTTGAGAAATGGCGTTGTGCGGCAGCAGGGAGGATGCATGGGCCTGCGAATATTGGTGTTGGTGCTGGCAATGATGTTTGCGTGTGGCGGTGCGGCAAGTGCCGAGGATACCCCGCCGCTGGCGCAGTCGCCGACGCTGAACCGCACACACGTGGTGTTCGCCTGGGGCGGATACCTCTGGAGCGTTGCGCGCGAGGGCGGCGAGGCACGTCAGCTCACCACGGGCGGACATGAATCTTCGCCGGTGTTTTCGCCGGATGGGAATTGGATCGCGTTCTCCGGGCAATATGACGGCAACGTGGACGCGTTCGTCATGCCCGCTGGAGGCGGCGAGCCGCGGCGACTTACATGGCATCCGGATGCGGACGTGCCGGTCGGATGGACGCCCGACAGCAAGCGCATTGTGTTTCGTTCGGGTCGCGAAGCGTACGCGGACTTCGACCGACTGTACACCGTGCCCGTGGAAGGTGGCTGGCCCGAAGTGCTGCCGATGTGGCGCGCCGAAGAGGGGTGGCTCTCGCACGATGGCGCGCGAATCGCTTATGTGCCCAATCTGAAATGGCAGACTTCATGGAAACGCTACAGGGGCGGGCAAACCACGCCGATCTATATCGTGCAATTGAGCGATCTGAAGCTGGAGAAGGTGCCGCGCGAAAATTCTAACGATTCGCATCCGGTATGGTTTGGTGACACCGTTTACTTCTTGTCGGATCGCAACGGAGCGGTGAGCCTGTTTTCGTACAACACAAAGGCGAATTCGGTAAAGCAAGTTCTGGAGAACAAGGGCCTCGACCTGAAGACGCTGTCCGCGGGTCCCGACGCACTCGTGTACGAGCAGTTCGGCGAGATTCATTTGTTCGATCCGAAGAGCAGCAAGTACAGCAAGCTTGCGATTCATATTTCCAGCGATTTGCCGGCAACGCGCGCGCACTACGAGAAGGTAAAGGAGCGTTTGGAGAATGGAAGGATTTCGCCCACCGGGGTGCGCGCCGTTTTTGAGGCCCGAGGCGAGATCCTGACGGTGCCCGCGGAGAAAGGCGACATCCGCAATTTGACGCGCACAGCCGGCGTAGAGGAGCGCGATCCGGCCTGGTCGCCCGACGGCAAGTCCGTTGCGTTTTTTTCCGACGAAGGCGGCGAGTACGCGTTACATGTGGTGAGTCAATTAGGTTTGGGCGCAGTTAAAAAGATAGCCTTGGGGAATCCGCCGTCTTTTTTTTATGGGCCTACGTGGTCGCCCGACAGTAAGAAGGTAGCGTTCACGGACAAGCGCCTGAATTTCTGGTACGTGGAGGTCGAAAAGGGCGCTCCCGTGAAAGTCGACGCTGACAGGTTTGAGGACCCCAGCGTTACGCTCGGCCTTGCCTGGTCACCGGACAGCAAGTGGCTCACTTATTCCAAGTTTCTGGAAAATCACTTGCGCAGCATTTTCGTTTATTCGCTGGAGACTGGTAAGGCTTCGCAAGTGACGGAAGGGCTGGGTGACGCGCGCTATCCCGTCTTCGACAAGGCCGGCAAAGCTCTGTTCTTTGCGGCTAGCACGGATATGGGCCTGACTTCCGGCTGGCTCGACTTGTCCAGTTATCAGCATCCGGTGTTGCGCAATGTGTATGCGGCGGTGCTGAAAAAGGGCGACAAGTCGCCGGTGGAACCGCAAAGTGATGAAGAGAAAGGTGCCGACGCAAAAAAGGACGACGCCAAGCCGGACGACAAGAGGGAAGAGAAGAAAGAAAGCGCGGACAAGAGCAAGGATGGCGAGAAAAAAGACAGCGACAAGAAGGAAGAGCCCGCGAAGGTCGTGATCGATCTGGACGGCATCAGCCAGCGCATCGTCGCATTGCCGATCAAGCCCGCGAACTACCAGCAGCTCGATGCCGGAAAGGCCGGGACGCTGTTTGTTTCCGAAGCGCCGGACGTTCCGCGATTTGCACGGGGCCCGCAGGCGATCACGGTCAGCAAGTTGGACCTGAACACACGCAAGACGGAACCGTTTGTCAGCGGCGTTCTTTCCTTCGAAGTTTCTGCCAACGGCGAAAAAGTGCTCTATCGCCAAGGGCCGGGCTGGTTCATTTCGGGCACTGGCGCGGCACCGAAGCCCGGGGAAGGGGCGCTCAAGCTCGATGCCATGGAGGTCTATGTCGATCCCCGCGTCGAGTGGAACCAGATGTACCGTGAGGTATGGCGCATCGAGCGCGATTTCCTTTACGATCCGAATCATCACGGCCTGAACATCGCTGCGGCGGAGAAGAAGTATGCGCCCTATTTGAAGGCGCTCGGTGGGCGCGCTGACCTTAACTATCTGTTTGATGAAATGCTGGGCGAAATCACTATCGGGCACATGTTCATTCGTGGCGGCGACGTTCCTAAACCGCCGAAGGTGAAGGGCGGTTTGCTCGGCGCCGATTACAAGATCGAGAACAGCCGCTACCGTTTCGCACGCGTGTTCAACGGCGAAAACTGGAATCCGGATCTACGCGTGCCGCTCACGCAGCCCGGCGTGGACGTCAAGGCCGGCGAATACCTGTTGGAAGTGAACGGTGTGGAAGTGCGGCCTCCGGACGATGTCAGCAAATTCCTGGAAAACACCGCCGATCAGCAAGTGCGGATCAAAGTTGGTCCGAGCGCCGACGGCAAAGATGCTCGCGAAGTGACCGTGGTACCCGTTGCCGACGAATCCGACCTGCGCACGCGCGCGTGGGAGGAGGATTGCCGCCGCAAGGTCGACGAATTGAGCGGCGGCAAAGTCGCGTACGTGCACGTGCCCGATACCAACGTGGGCGGCTTCTTAAACTTCAATCGATTTTATTATGCGCAAGTCGGCAAGCAGGCCGCGGTGATCGACGAGCGCTACAATCATGGCGGGCAGATCGCCGACTACATCGTAGACGAGTTGAAGCGCCCGTTGCGCAATTGCATCATCGGGCGCGAGGGCGAAAAATCCTGCTCGCCGCAGGAGCAGATCTACGGGCCGAAGACCATGGTCATCAACGAAATGTCAGGCTCCGGGGGCGACGCGCTGCCGTGGATGTTCAAGCAGGACGGCGTGGGGCCGCTGGTTGGCACGCGCACGTGGGGCGGATTGGTGGGCATCTGGAATTATCCGCCGTTGATGGATGGCGGTTTCGTCACCGCACCGCGAGGCGCGATCTATGGCCTGCACGGCGAATGGGAAGTGGAAAATCACGGAATCGCGCCGGACATCGAAGTGGAAAATGAGCCGGCATCGGTGGCTGCCGGGCACGATCCGCAGCTCGAGAAGGCAGTGCAAGTGACGCTCGAGGCGTTGAAGAAGAATCCGGTGGTGATTCCGGACCATCCGCCCTATCCGAACTATCATAAGAAGTGAATCCGCGAACGCCGCGAAGCTGCCTCCCCGCACAGCGCCGCAAAATGACAATGCGGCATAATAGTGTGCGGATATTT